>JACCEC011193595.1_pt1 | contig 17252 bp, 19 predicted proteins | sample 7450121 | NCBI WGS metagenome assembly JACCEC01 (sample SAMN15323455, study PRJNA562643) | freshwater metagenome | isolation source: river surface water | place: USA:Blue River Watershed | collected 2017-08-18 | reverse complement strand
TTGGGTATTATTCAAATTCTTGCAAATTTAAACAATAGGGTATTATTCAAATTCTTGCAAATTTAAACAATAGGGTATTATTCAAATTCTTGCAAATTTAAACAATAGGGTATTATTCAAATTCTTGCAAATTTAAACAATAGGGTAAGAACCTTCACCAAGAACACCGCATTGACCAGCACCACCATTGTATGGTTTACCAGTAGCAGGGTCATTACCACGACCTAAATACATGTATCCACCAACTCCCCATGAGGTACCCCATGAATTTCTTAAAATATAGTAATCAGTACCACTCATAGTACCGTAACCAACAAGACCAACACCATGGTCAAGATTAGTTCCACAAGCAGATGTAAATACACCAGAAGAGTACAATTGGAAAGCACGTTGGTCAGCTTCAATAGCAACAGATACAGGTTGTTGAGCAAGAGCAGTCATCATAGCATTATCAGAGTTAGTTTGAATGTCAACATGATTAGTAACATCAGTGTGAGCAACATTAGTGCATTTACTCATAGTACAAGTACCAGAAGTTTTGGTAACACCAGAAGTGTAAGGGTATGCAGATTCGGAGCAAACACCATTGTTTTTACCAATCCAATTGAAAGCATTATCCATAAGACCACCGTTGCAACCATGATCACGGCCACCATTAGATAAGTTGTCACAATCAACAAGTTCTTGTTCGGATAATTTAGGAAGAGTACCATATTTAATTGCACTGGCACTTTCAACAGCTTGAATAGTTGAGAAGGCCCAGCATGAGCCACATTGACCTTGGTCTTGGATGGGGTTAACTACACCCTTAGAACGCCAGTCAATAGAAGTGGGTAAGGCAGTTAAATCTGATTCACCTTGAACTAATCCTCTAAGACCAGTGGATTTAACTCTGTCAGAGTTGAAACCCATTAAGGTGGCGAATTCTTCAGAGGAATAACCAGAGAAAGCATTGTGACCAAGAGTATAAGTTAAGTTCATGGAATTTACTTCACTTATATATTTATCATTTGATAACCAGTTAGAGTATATACGAGATTGAATGAGAGAGTCGGAGATGTCAATAGAATGGGTTTTGGCCCAGTCTTGAAATCTAGTAAAAAGAGAACCGGAAGCAGAAGCTACACAGAGAGAAAGAAAAGAAACAAGAAAAGATGTTCTCATTTAAATACAATAGAAAATTAATTTTTAAATGAATTTTTTTAAAATAATTTTTAAAGATTTTGGTTTTCAACCATGTTTGTTGTTTTAAATTTGGCTTCAATTAAATATTGCAAATTATTTGTTTCCACACCTTGTAATTCAACTAACTTAAACATTTCATGTTCTTGAATATATTGTACTTGTGGTTTGGCATTTGGAATGGGTAAAATCCATTTTATAGTATATTGGGCAGGCATACTTGCACATACCTTAAATGGATTAAATTCAAAAACTTGTTCAGTATTTAATTTAACTCTAACTGAACAGTTCAAACGTTTAAATATTTCTTCCTTATCTGTTTCGGATAATTCAGACCAATTTTTAGACATTATTATTTTTAACCTATTAATGAATTACAAAATTATTCAGTTTTTTTCTTATCACAATCAGATTTTGTAGACTGAATAATTGACACAACCAAATAATAATTTGATGAATCATCTTTTGATCTTGTTGAAATAAAATATTGTGAATCAGGATAATTGGATTGAATGTATTTTATAATCATTGGTATTAATTCAGATTTACTTACTGATTTTAATTTGTATCCATCGGCAAAATATAAAACATTATCAAATTCAAATTTTACATTATTCATCCTATTTATTTCAAACTCACAAAAAGTATTGGAATTTTCTTTAAACAAACTTCTAATATAACTATTCCAATATTTTTGATCCTGGTTTATTTCAGTTTCACTCATTAATATTATAAAACATTAAACCATTTACAATTATAAATCAATTTTTTCCAATGCTTTTTTAACATCAGAATCCACATTACGCATGTGGAAATTTTCATCAGACCAACATGTTGGACAAGCCAATTGACTCAAATTCCAAACGGGTTCTATGGACAAGTCATGAAATATACCCTGAAATATTTTTTCCGCACGTGCTTTATGAAATGCACTTGTCGTAATAACTATTTGAGGTGGTTCATCAAACCCAGCGAGTTGATACCATTTTTTAAAATTTAAAAAATTTTCAGCGGTATTGGTAGCATCAGTATCAATAACTACGTTGTCATTAGTAAAAATCATTTGTTTCATGGATTCAGCTTCACTAAGCTCTCTATTCGAAACCACATGCCCAATTGCATTTTTAACTCCACCAGTTAAAAACCAAGTTTGAGATTCAATATTTTTACTGTAGTCAATCGCAGCTTGAATACGGTTATTTTGAATGTCCCTAATGTGACATCCTAGTACAATCATTATAACACCAGATAAGGTAATAAGCATTAAAGAATTAATACCTACTAGTTTCCACTTTTTTTTTCAATTTTTTAATCCAGTTTATTAAACCCAACAAATACAAATTAAATTTATTTAATTTAAAAATATCTAACTTGATTTATATCTTAATATGGAACGACAAGTTACTTTTAGTATGGGAGCAAAACAAATGTTTTCTGATTTACTTCAAATTTTAAAATTAGCACTAACAACTAAATTTGGTTTAGTTATTACTTTATTATGTACAACTATTTACTTTTTTACACTTTGGATTGTTGGTTCTGTTCAAAATTGGGGTTTAATGTTTTGGATTGGAACTTTAATTGGAACAATAGTAATGTCATGGCTTACATGGTTTAGAGGCAATGGAAATAATAATGAGGAAAAAGACGAATAGATAAAAACAAAATAACAACTTTAAACACACTTATAAAATATAAAAATATTAAAAAATTTATATTATATATAGATAATGTATTCAAATAGCGGTTTTCAAGCTTTATTAAAAACTAAAACAATTAAACATGATATTAACAAATCAATAATTGAAAATACAGAATCTGAAATAAAAAGCTTATCAAAAAACATTGAGAAAATAAAAAGAAAAGTTTTACAAATGGATTTAAACGATGAATTATCTAATATTAAAACATCGATTGAAAACTTAAAAACAAGTATTAAAATAGTTAATGATGAACTAAAAAAAGATATAAAATTCAATGAACAAATTAATACCCAATTAAAAGAAATGAAAAATTTAAACGAATCAAATAATAAAGCGTTATCAATTCTAACTCATGGCGACTTGGAAAATTGTTTTAGCGAAATAAATAATATTAAAGAAATATTAAATGAAAAAAAAAAATGTGCAGGTAATTATTTTTCACTTGATTTTATTAAATCAGTTAGTTCTGGACAATTTACAAAGCCAAATAATGTAAATTTTGATTTAAAAGTTTTAGATGGGACAAATATTCAAACAATTAACATATATAAACTCGGTTATTATTCAAATGACAATTTTTCATCTCAACCAATAAAATTATATGGTACTATATTTATTCCTGAAAAAATATCAAAAGACGAAATTATATCATATAAATCAGATGTTATTTTTCAATTAGAATCAAACACAACTATTTGGAAAACATTTGAACCAAATGGTATATGGTCAAATTCTACAAACCAAGATAAATCAAATATAATAAATGATCATATTCTAAAAATTAATTGTTTAATTGGAATTGCAAATTTAGGACATGTTGTAATTGTTCCTGATGGATATTCTACATCAAACACTTCAAAAATTTTTACATATGAAGGAGAAACATTACCTTCTGTTGATATGATAAGAAGTGTAAGAAAATTAATAATAGCAAATAATAATATATTATTTAAAAATTTAAACTTATCAAACGAAAATATTAAAGTTATTCAATTAGGATATTCAACTGGTGGTATTTATGGACCTTCTATTATTAATGAATTTACTTCTTTATCACCACATTTATTAGAAGATGAATCAGAAAAAATCACTTTTGTTGCTGGGCATTTTGGTGGTGTTCCCTCACTAGAAACAATTATTAAAAACCTATTTATTCTTGGAGCTAATAAAAATCCTGGATATTATCGTTTACCAATTAGTATGTTGATTTTAGTAGCAATATATTTTGGAAACTGTCCTATTATCGAACAAATTGCTCAACCAAGCGCATATGGTAATTTTTTTCAACTTTTTAAAGGAAAATGGTTTAATGAATGGGGAAAATTTAGTAAACAAATATTTATTAATTTATTTAATAATCATGAACTTAATGTACTTTCTGGTGTTCATAATAATAAAGAAGACACTGTTGAACCTTATATTAAACCAACAGAAACAATGTTTGATATAAGACAAATAATTAATATAAAACAATTTGTGGCATACAAAGACTATTTTATGTCTCAATCAGGATGGACAAATATTTTAAGACCATTAAAAAATATTAAAAACATACCAATATCCAATTTATATTCTGAAACAGATGAATTAGTTTTATTAAAATTACAGGAAACTTCAGGTAAATCTGTTATTATTGATTGTTCTCAATTTCTTGATAAATACATGGGAAAAGGAGAAACATATTTTGATGGTCCAAATAAAAAAATTATTGTTAGTTCAGAATCTGATGATAATGATTATGCATATGAAAATTTAAACACATATGATGTTACCAATAGTCAAAATTACACAGATATTATTGATGATATTAAACTAATGAATCCAGATGAATATAGAAGATATATTTTAAACACAAAAAATTTAAACAAAGAATTATTTGGCCATAATAAATTTATTTTTATTTGGTTTGATATAATTCATAAAGTTTTAGCTTAAATTAAAAAAAATTGTCAGAGCACAAAAGTGCGATACAAATTTGTTAAATAAAAAGAAAAACAGTGTTTTTCGTTTTTATAAAAAAAATTGAAAAAATTTAACTTATTAAATTGTTATTAATACTATTAATGTGTATTAATAAGAATTCGTTGTTAAATAAGTTGTATACCGAGGCTCAGAAGAGCGTTATTGACCAGCAGCTTGCTGCCGCTATAGTAAAGGGAGGTAAGATGGTTTCAAAGCCATGCTGTAACTCTCCTAGAAATACTTGCCGCGGTCATTGTTGCGGAAGTCTACACGCTGAGGCTCACGCCATTCTCTCCTACTACGGAAAGTCTTTGTCGTTCGATAGGAAGCGCGGGTGGTGCTTTTTATCAGGCAAAGGAATCAAAGGTCCAAAAGCTTGACCTTGTTGTAGTCAGGGTAAACAAAATGGGAAGTCCATGCAATGCTCGCCCATGCCATAATTGTCTAGATATGATGAAGGCCGTTGGTATACGCAAGGTTTACTATTCTATTGGTCCAGATGAAATTGTTTGTGAAAATGTTAAGGATATGATTAGCATTCAAGCATCATCTGTAGCTAAGCACATTGCGAAACTTAATGGTAACTGTACTGTTGATGACCCAAACAAGTTTTATGAAAATCTTCTCCTCAAATACTTTCCTAAAATTGTTAGAAAGCATAATTTGGAAAGTTTTATTGCTCACAACCTCACAAATGTACTACCAACATACCGAGCAGTTTTAAATGGGAAAGCAGAAGTTTCACTTGTTATAATCTATGACAGTAAAAACCGAGTAATTGCGAGCGCACATGTTGTACCCTGACTACGTAAAAAATTTACCTTTCTTTAATTATTATTTTATTTGAATTTTATTCTAATAAGCAAAAAAAATTGTGAGCCAAAAGGCTTTGCCGTTTTCAATATAATTTTTTTTATTTATTAAGCAAAAAAAATTGAATTTTTATCATAAAAATACATAACAGGTTTCAATTTAATGAATCCTAGCATGAGTTATGACCCATTAACCTATAACAATTGTGTTCTCACACATAATATTGCTATGTTGTCTTCTATCCCAGTTAGTGAGTATTATAAAACAAAGGATGAAAATGCAACACTAAAAAAGTCAAATGATGAACTTGTCAAGTCTCTTGATGACCTAAAGAAAAAACTTGAGGAAACTGAAGATAGACTTAAAAGATCGGAGTCTTACAGAAAACAATTAGTTTGTGGAAATCATGATAAAAGAAATGAACAACAATACTATGTATCAAGATTTAAAACAGTTAATTTCCATCCTAGTAAAACAGCTTGGACTGATGAAAAAATTAATGAAACTATTTCATCAATCAAGAATATTAATGATATTATTAAACTAGATTCTAATTGGTATGCTCTAAGGCACAACCCTATTCTTCAAAGGTTGTATTATCTTATTCCCCCACTTAAAAAATTAAATCAAATGGTTGGGATGAATGATGTTAAAAGAGATGTGTATAAAAAAATTATTTATTACATGCAAAATCCATTCGATGAAAGAACAGGTTGTGATGAATATTTACACACAATTATTTCTGGACCTCCTGGTGTTGGCAAAACTGAATTTGCAAAAATTTATGCAGACATTTTTGTTCGTCTTGGAATTTTAAAGTCCGACAAGTTTATTGAAATTAAACGCGATGACTTGGTTGGCGAATATCTTGGTCAAACATCTCACCGCACCAGAGACTTACTTGAAAGTGCAATGAATGGTGTTTTGTTTTTAGATGAAGCTTATTCACTTGGTAATGAAGAAAAACGTGATTCTTATTCAAAGGAAGCAATTGATATGATAAACCAATATCTTTCAGAGAAAAAAGGTAAATTTATGTTCATTATTGCTGGATATGAAGAAGACCTTGAAAACTGCTTGTTTGCATACAACAAAGGTCTTAAAAGACGTTTCCATTCTCACTATCACATTAAAGGTTACGAACCAGCTGAATTAAATGAAATTTTTATTGGGAAAATTAGTAAAACAAAATATTTTACTAACATTCCTAATGACAAACTTGTTAAATTTTTCACTGACAACAAATCAAGTTTTACTTATTTTGGTGGAGATATTGAAAAACTATTTAATGAAATTAAACAATCCCAAGCACTTAGAACTTTTAGTTCAAATATAAAAACTAAAGAAATTCTAATGGAAGACATTACTGAGTCACTAAAAACCCTTAATGCACGAAAGAAGAAAGAATATACACCACCTCTTGGAATGTATGTATAAGTTAATTTATTTTTTTTATCTTTGAGATAAAATAATTTTAAATTTTTCAGCCAAATGAGGCTGGTAGTTTATTACTGTTTGAATTGTTATATCCTGTTCTTTTCTTGTTTTTTGATATTTTTCATTTAAAATATAATTTACAACAAAATCAAAACTCAATGTTTCTTTTTTTAAAACATCAACTAAATCTATTTTTTCAATCAATCCAATTAGCTCTTTTTCTTTATTTGAATACACATCACTATTTACCAACATTAAAAGCTATATAAATTTAAAATATATATGTTTTTTTCAATTTTTTTTAATTTTATTTAAATTAAAACAAAATTATATCTTTGACAATTTTTTTTAATTTTATTTACATTTGCGCACATTTTTTTATAAATCAAATTATATGGACCAAATTAAAATTGCAGCATTTGGATGTTGGAATCGTAAAGTAAATGAAAATGGAAAAATACCAATGGAATATGTTATTGAAAACATAGAATCAAAAGAACAAGAATTTAATCACCTTGTTGTCCTTGGTGATAATTATTACGGAAAAAAACAAAAAATAGAAATTAATGGAGTACAAGTTAAAACAGTTGAACATATTCAAGATGATTTAGAATATGGATTTAATTTAATTGAAAAACTTAAAATACCAAAAAAATACCTAATAATGGGAAACCATGATATTGAAGATACCTTAGATAAAGAATGTGTTGGATTACAAACTCAAGTTAATAAAGTTAGTAAATTTAATATAATGTTTCCTTTCTATTCTAAAATTATAACTTTGTCAAATGGAACAAAAATAAAATATATATTTATTGACACAACAGTTTATAGTATTAAGGCTAACCCATCATGTTATGATAAGGTGTTAAATAAAAATTCTAAAAAGATAATACAAGAACAAAATAAATTTATTGTTGATGAACTCTCAGATAGTTCAATTAAATATTTTATTTTTTTTGCACACGAACCACTATATTCGTTAAAAACCAAAATATTTGTTGAAGATAATTTACCTCACTTAGTTGATGATGTACTTGATGATTTAGCTGGAATTATTTTATCAAACTCACAAGGTAAAAATGTATTTTATGTTTGTGCTGATGTTCATATGTATCAGTCAGGAACTGTTACAGATAAATTTAACAACAGTGTAAAACAAATAGTATGTGGTACTGGTGGTGGGGAAAAAGATAGTTTTGTTTTAGATGATAAAATATTTAATAAAAATAATTTTACTTATTCAGTTGACATCACAAAAGATTCATATGGATATGTAGAAATTGTAATAAATTCAAGAGAAGTAAAACACTCATATATTAATGTTTATCCTGATGGTCAAGTTAAGCGTTATAATAAAAAATACTTAGTTCAATATTAAACCTTAAAAAATTGTTAAATTTATTTTTTAAAACAAAATTAATTCTTTTAATAACAATTTGACTTATAATGTCTTTTATGGTTGACAATGCAATAAATTTCAAGTTTGAAAAAAAACCACACAAACAATTTAAAGTTCAATATAATAATAGACATGTTCAAACGATTTTAAGATTCACTGACATTAAAAATTTTAAATATGTTACTGAATTAAATTGTTCTGGACAAAATCTGGAATCTCTTGATGGTATTCAGTATTTAGTCAGTTTGAAAAAACTTAAGTGTTCTCATAATCAAATAAAATCAATTGGGGAAATTGCGGGATTAAAATTAATTGAATATCTTGATATATCTAATAATTATATTGAATCAATTGAACCAATAAATAATTTAGTAAATTTACGTTCACTAAATTGTTCAAATAATTATATTAATAGTTTGTTTCCAATTAAATTTTTGGGAAAAATTGAATATTTATATGTTCATAATAACAGAATAGGTGAACTTATTAGCATTGAATATCTTAAAAACCTTGTAGTATTAAATTGCTTGTATAATAAAATAAAATCAATTAAAGGTATTGAATATTTGAAAAAATTAGAAGAATTTAATTGTTCATATAATTTTATTGAAAAATTAGAAGGAGTTGGTAATTTAGTCAATTTACAAACTTTAATTTGTAACTATAATTTTATTAATTTTTTACCAGATGAAATTGTAAAATTATCAAACCTAAAAAAATTTGAATTTAATCAAAATCCAATAATTTATATAAAATCTGATATTCAAAAGTTTTTAAACAAAAAAAATATTTTAAAAACAAAGTTATAAGTATTCATCTTCAAATTTTTCCCACAAATTTTCTAGGTAATTAAAAAATCCACTTTTACTTTTTTTATTAAATTTAAAATTTTCCCATAATTTATTTTTTATAAATTCGTTTGGTTTTATACCTCTTTTATAAAAAGATTCGTATAAAAATTCATTAAATTCCTCGCGCATTTTAAATTCTAGTTCTCTTTCATATTTTTTTTCATTTGATTCTGGTAATTTAATAAAAATTAAATTTGATTTGTCGGAATTATAATTATATGGATAAGCCTGTACAATAACTGGTTCTATTTTTTGGGCACAAATAAATTCAGTATTTTCCATTAAAATACAAAATAAAATTATAAAATTATTAAAAATCATTTTTTTAATTCTAACAAATAAATTAAAAAAATTGAAACATAAAATAGTTTTGTTTATATAAATTATTTTTAATAAATGATTAGAAATGTTGTTATTAATAAATTAAAGTGTGCAATTGGACAAAAAAAATCAGGAGTTGAGCTTGGTCCAGATTATTTAGCTAAATTAAAAATACTTGAAACAATCCCTAAAAAATCTATTCAAATAAATTCACTTAGTGATTTTTCTTCAGCTTACAATATATTGTTTAACTCAAATAAGTTTAATATTAACATTGGTGGCGATCATTCTGTTGGTGCTATAACAGTTCAATCAGCACTGGATAAACATCTTGATGACCTGTTAGTTATTTGGATTGATGCTCATGCAGATATAAATACTATGGAATCATCACTCACTAAAAATATTCACGGAATGCCAGTCGCACCATTGTTAGGCTTAATGGAACATTGGTGGAAATCTAATACATACAATACCCATCATATTTTAAAACCAGAAAATTTATTATATGTTGGAATTAGAGATTTGGATCCATTTGAAACAGACATAATTGGTAAATTAAATATAAAGTATTTTAAAGAATATTCAAATGAAATTAATAACTGGATTAAATCTCATCCTGCAAATAAAATTCATATTAGTTGTGATATTGATGGAATTAACCCATTACAAATGCCATCAACTGGTACACCTGTTAATGGAGGATTAACAGTGGAACAAGTAAAAAATATTATTCAAGTATCTAAAAATAAATTAATTGGATTTGATTTAGTTGAATTTAATCCATTGGTTGGGAATTCAACCCAGCTTAATAAAACTATAGAAAATTGCGAACACATTCTTAAAACTGTTTTATAAAATCAAATAATACCCTTCACAATTAATTTTTTTATTTATTGGATTTGAATAGGTAAATTTGTTTTCAAATATTTTTGTTTGTAAATCTGCAGATTTGGAACTGCTTATCCAACAAATATCACATCCGGAATTCTTAATATCAGATTTAGCATCTGCAATTAATATTTTATAAAAATAATTTTGGTCATGGTTTGAATTAACCCAAATTCTCCTAATTTCACCAGTTGTTTCAACATATACTATACAACCAAATTCTCTACCATTAGATTCAAGTTTTAATTCTGTTTGACCATTTGCAACTCCAGTCCAACTGTCAGGCATTGTAATTTTTATTTTTTTAAATTGAACATTATTTTGATAACAACAGTCAAAAAGCATTACATCCTAAGGTATTAGAACCAATGTAGTTTTTTTATCAATTTTTAAAAAAATATTGAAATTTAAATTACCTTAGAATTTAATTATATTAGTTAATGTCTAGTACCCTAAATCAAATTGATAATACTACTTTTACTATTTCAACTCCAGAAATTGAAACAACTGCTATGGAAGAATTCGTTAAGCAAATTAAACAAAGAATTTTTAAGAGAAAACTTGATGGATTTAAACTGGTTGACTATACAAATGAACCACCTTCCTTACCTATTCTTAAACCAACTTTAAATTCAAATGAAACTAAACTAATTTTAAGTGAAATTAAACCAGGAGAATTAAAATTTGGAAAGTCAACTCCTTTTTCAAAAGTTATGGTTTACATGGATGAACAAAGAGTTGCTTGGGAAGTCGCAGCTCACACAAACAATACCATCATCGATGTTGAATTGTGCCATATTGCACCAAATACTATTGATTCATCTGAACAGAACAAAATTTCAAGCTACATTGATGAAATTATTAGTTCAATCAATATGAACTGCAGTTATAGCCAGCCCAATGTTTACAATAAAACAGAATCAAGAGAATACAAAATGATTTTAACTGCGGTTATCAAGGGTGTTTGTTCAGAACCAAGTTTAAAACTAGAACAGGAACTGGTTTCACAAACAATTAATCAAGTTAGTTCTCTTGATTCCTGGAAAGTTTTAATTGTAAAATCAGTTGACAATCAATCACATGTGTTTGCCACCAAAGATTCCAATGGAAACATTTGGGTAATTGAAACAGATTGGACAATGAATCAGGTTATCTCATCATATCAATTGGTGTCAACCGAGTAAATTAGAAAAGCTTTGAAACATTTTTTTATATCAGAATAAAGTTAAAATTAATGTATAAAAATAAATTTGCATTAAATTTTAATAATAAACTCAACTAAAAATTAATATATTGTCAAATTTACCAGCTTCACAATTACAAAGTATTTATAATTCCTTTGGATTAACAAAATCAAAAGATAAAATTACTATGATTCTTGAACCATTACAATCAATGTGTCAATTAGCAATATTAGGAACTAAACCTGTTGGTTCCAAATTAACAATTTCAAATAATATTTTATCTATTCAGGAACCATCTGTTATACAACCGGTAAGCAGATGGTATAATTCTGATAAAAAGGATGATATTTATTTTCTTTTTCAAGTTATAAAACGTTTTATAAAATGGTACAGTCCTGATAATAATAAACAAATTATTAGTAAAGAACTTTATGAACTAATAATCCAAATGGCTCAATCAGGATTTGATAAATTAATACAAACATATACTGGAACAGATAACAATTCAATTGTTCAAGTAATTCACATGTACAAAAATATTTTACAAAACCAAAATATAAAAGATTTTGATAATTCAAATGAAAAAATTAATATTGATGAAGTATTTGAAAAAATTGTTACTATTTATGATAATAAAATATTATTGATTATGTTTAATTTATTAAACTTAATTAATCATGAAGAATTTCCAGATTATATTTCATCTTATACAAATGGATTTAATCAAATTATGAACAAAACAAACGACCAAATTCAAAATTGGATAAAACTTAACCTACAAATATAATAAAAACTGAAAATCAATTGGAATAATTATTTAACTAAATTATTCCAATGGATGAATTAATTAATCAATTAAATGCACTAGATATTAATAAAGAAGTACCAGATAATTCAATAGATTTAATATGTGACTCCCTAAGTCAAATGTGTAAAATATCTGAAACAGCTGAAACAAAAGACCTTGAAATTAAACAAAAACAAGTTGCTCAAGTTGTGGAAATAATATCAAAACTTCCGCTAAATGAAAATCAAATTAAAAAATTGGATAGAATTGGAATATTAATTGGAAACTTAATTAGAAAAATCAAATGCTACGAATTTCCTGATGCCTATGTTATTCCCAAGTATATTTATTAATTTAACAAATTAATATAAAAAGCCAAGCCATAAAAAATTGTCATAAGATATAATTTTTTTGCACAAAGCCATAAAAAATTGTCATAAGATATAATTTTTTTGCACAAAGCCAAAAAAATTGTCATAAGATATAATTTTTTTGCACAAAGCCAAAAAAATTGAATTTTTTTAGTCCATAATTAATAAATCTTATATTTAATGGACGTCGTTTTCAAAGCAATCAATAATAAAACATATCCCTATAATGTTAATCCCGATGATTCAATTAGCTCAGTTCTTGACAAGCTATATGTTGATGCAGGTATTAGTAAGGAAACTCATAGTTTAAAAATAATTTCCCAGGGTAAAATTTTGTCTCCGGAACAAAAATTTTCAGAATTTGCACCTGCAAATCCAAAAGAAAAACCAATGTTTGTGTTTATGTCATCTAAAAATAAACCAGCTGTTTCTGAACAAGCCAAAATACAAACTACTAATCAAACCCAACAGGTTACACCTCCGCCTGCTCCAACTGTAACTGTTCAACATGTTCAAACTAATTCTACACAATCAAATGTATCAAACACAAATCCTGGTTTTGTACAATCTCTTGTAACTAATCCCGATGATGGATATGAAGAAGCAATGGGTGAAATGGATGAAACTGATAAACTAAGAGCTGCACTTGTTGGAATGATGGTTTTTGTTCGGGCTAATCCTCAAATGATGGAACTGTTTAATAATAATTTTGAAGCTTTTGCTCAAATAATTATGAGTCCTCAATTTAAACCAATGTTTGAATCCATGATTTCAGATATAAACATGGGAGACGAACAAATGGGTGACTTAACTGATTCTATGCTTTCACATGGGCACGGTCATGACCATTCACATGGCCAAACACAACCTCAAACAGTTACTTTGACCCAAGAAGATCTAAATAACATTGGAACACTTGAGGCCCTTGGTTTTGAAAGACAAGCATGTGTACAAGCATATGTGTTAGCTAACAAAAATCTTGATATGGCTGCATCAATGCTAATGGATATGTAATTTATCTTTGGTATTTAATTTATTAAAAAAATTATAATATATATATATACTATAATACATATGGACTATAATACAGAGTTAAAAAAGTTTTTCCACGACTATGTCTTATATACAATTCCCGGAGTAAGTGAAACTGTTGAAAGTAACAATTATGATTATATTTTAATTGATGGATTAAATTATATGAAAGCAAATAATTCAAACGAAATAACTTATAATGAAATTTATGATATTGTTAATACTTTATCTTATGAAAACCAAGTAATTAATCCAGTTGTGCTTATTTTTTTTAAAGAAGCTAATTTTTATAATCCAAATAATACAACCGGAGTGGACCCTCAAATTCCTGTTTTTGTTTATACAACATCCACATGTAGTCTACAAGGATTTAAAGATGCAAATATTTTTTATGAGTGGCTTTATGCAACTTATTTTGTTGACCTAAGTACAAGTAATGTTGAATCATACATTCTCAGTAATATTGGCAATAGATACAACCCTGGTGCTGGGCTAATAAACTATAATTCTATTGATATCAACGTAATTCAATCAATTGATGAACTATATTCAACTAGTTCAAATTTTCGTACCTTTGTTTATAATATGTTAGAATCTTTTGAATCTTATATTGATATTGAAACTGATGATGGTAGTTATTCAGATTTATCGTATGATGAAATTTTTAAAATCATTGTTCATAATTTAAAATCTTATGATGATAATGTTTTATTTAGAAAAACAGTTGGATTACTTGCTTTTGGTAAAAAAGTTATTTTAATTTCAAATGATAAATTTGATTTTTATAATGATGGAACACAAAATAAATATAAATTTCTTGATAAAAAACTTGGATTTGCAGATACAATATCTTACAGTCAATATCATCCAACATTTACAGAAGTAGGAATAAATACTAATTATCAATTTTATCCTTCGTACGATGAAAGGGATGCTAATGGTAATTTGCTATGGAGAAATAATGTTTTTAATGTTCCAGAAGTTCATCGTGAAAATCTTAAAGCATTTGTGTATTCAACATTATTAAATGGGCCAAATTTTTTACACTTGGGACATCTTAAAAACTCAAATACAAATGAAATAATTACAAATCGTCCAAGATATTTTCCAAATTATACAATTAATGTAAGTGATGATTCAAATCGTCAAATGTATTCGCAAGTTTTAGGAAGTTATTTAACCAAAATATATAATGGAACAATTTATCCAACTTTAATTGTCAATCCAACACCACCAGCTGATAATGAATGTGCTGCATTTGACTATACCTTTTCTGATTTTATGGATATAGATATGTCAAAAAAATACTTAAAATATAAGGAAAAATATTTAAAATATAAAAATAAATACTTGACCTTAAAGAAAAAACTTGGTCAAATTTAAACAAGTTATTTATTATGTTTTTTATTTTATAAAAAAAATTGATTAATACCTATTATAATTATTATTTGGTATTATCTAATGGAATATTTCATCAAGTGGAAAAATATTAATGGGAATACAAGTCAATTGGAAAAACAAATAAAGTCAAATTGTAAAGATTTTCAAATTAATCAAACCAAATATAAACTTTATACATATACTTTAAATGTACCAAAAAATAAATTTGAAGACGATATTTACTCTACCAACCCTAACTTATTAAAGTACTTACCAAGAGCATGTTCTATTCTTGTTCGTGATAACCAAATTATTGATTCTATTGAAGGACCTGAAAAATTTTCTGGAAAATCAGATATTGATGAGGACCCAGAAGATAATCAAGATGAGATTATTGCAAAATCAACAGGAATTTATGATCATAACAAAATTATCAGTTGGGCTAATGGGAAAGCTTTAGAAATTATCGAAACAGAAAAAGCAAATGGTAAGTTTGCAATTTGTAAAATTATTTATGATGGAAAACAAAAACTATTACTAGCTGGTTCTAAAAATAATCATTTTGTTATCAGTTGGGAACAAATAGACCAAACTATCGAAAAAGAAAAATCTAATGAAATTATTGTAGGAATTTTATCTGACATTAAAATAAATTGGAACAAATTAAATTCTGAAAAATTAATCAGCTTATTTAACACAGGTTACAGTTTAGCTGGAGAATTATGCGATGGTCAACATTTTACCCCTGGTGACAATACTATTAGTTGGTTTGGATTTTTTAAATCAGGACAAGCCCTTGATACTATCAAGTCACTTGGATTACTTGGTTCGCTTGGACTAAAAACTGTTGAGTTCGCTAAAGTATTTGATAGTTCAATGGAATTGGATAAAATTGATAATGTGTTTCTTGCTTCCCGATGTAAAAATACCGAAGGCTCTGTTTTAAGATGTGTTAATACCAATTCAGGAGAAACTGTTTTGGTTAAAACAAAATCAGTAAGTTATATTGTAAAACGTTTTATGCGCCAAGTTATTTTGCGAGGATACAAAGATATTGAACGAATTAGAACCAGATTTACCCAAGCACAAAAATATCACGGGCTAAATACCCAAGCTTCAATTCGTGTTACAAATCAACTAATTCAATTTGCATTTTGGATGATGGGTAAAAAATATCCTTGTACTGTACTTGGAGTTACTAAAGTAACATCTGTCAAAGGCCAGCTTCCCAATGGATTTAACACATACTGGACTGAATGGATGGAATCAACAGGTAATTCCGATATTTCGATTGGGCTTGAAGATTTTGGCGATTTTTCAGAACAAGAATATTTAGCTGGTACTATCCTATACAAACCAAGAGCCTGGGCAAATCCTGCTATTGTAATATTTTTTCAAGGATTACAAGGTTCTGGTAAATCAACTGTTGGTGCTGAAATTTGTTCTGAACTTGCTAAAACTGGAAAATCATCCCAATACATTGAACAAGATGACTATTGGGGAGATACAATGGCATGTCAAGGAGCTCTTCATCATGCTATTGGTTCAGATTCAGGACCAGAAATTATTCTTGTTACCAGATGCAACGCTAACCAATCCCAATATAAAAGATATTTGGACATTGCTCAAAAGTTACCTTGTGTGATATCATTTGTGTCACCAAGTAACTTTGGGCCTTTGTACCTGATGATTAGTTTGGCTGGGATAGTTAACAGGTCTAACACTGGGGATAAATTAATGGTTGGACGTTTTGAATATCCATTTAGTGAAGTAGTTGGGTTTACATTTAAAAATTTTAACGAATTTGAGTCTGTCAAAAACTCTAAACAAATTGATTTGTTTGTAGATAATTCAGAACTGGCAACCCAAGCTACACAAATTGTTAAATCACCCCAGTCAGCTCACTCAATTCAATTAATTGAAAAATTTGTTAAAG
>JACCEC010554418.1_pt1 | contig 17253 bp, 14 predicted proteins | sample 7450121 | NCBI WGS metagenome assembly JACCEC01 (sample SAMN15323455, study PRJNA562643) | freshwater metagenome | isolation source: river surface water | place: USA:Blue River Watershed | collected 2017-08-18 | reverse complement strand
CCCAAAAATATCATCTTCCCCGTGCAGTTTACACCTGTAATCAATTGGGGATACAAGCAGTGGGTCTAGGAACACCGGACTGGGGAAAATTTCGGGATGATTCCATGAGATTCTATACCCAACGGGAAGTTTTAGCCGTAATTAAAGCCATTCTCGAACTCCACATCCTTCGTCCTAAACCGACTTTTTTAGGGCCCTTTGAAGGAATGTCTTAATCATTTTGGTAGGGTCGGGGTTTTCCCGCCCAAACTCAGTTATCAATCATTAATCATATAACTGTTAACAATTAACCCAATTAAAATTATGGCGTTGTATTTAGATTCTGCCATCATTTCAGAAGCACAAATTGTCAAAGAGTGGGGATGGGTAAAAGGAATTACCACAAACCCAACTTTATTGGCAAAAAGTCAATTATCTCCCGAAGAAACCTTAACACAGTTAAAACATTTAATTTCCGGTGAAATTTATTATCAATTAACCGCTTCGGATTTTCAAGGAATGGTTAAAGAAGGAAGAAAAGCCTTTGAATTATTAGGAGAACAAACCGTTTTAAAAATTCCTGCCACAACCATTGGATTTCAAGCGGTTGCTCATTTATCTCCAGAAATTCCCTGTTCTGTTACTGCTATTTATAGCGCTGCTCAAGCTGCTGTTGCAATGGAAGCAGGAGCTAAATATGCGATCGCTTATGTTAATCGTGCAACTAGATTATTAGGAGATGGAATTGTATTAGTTAAAGAGATGGCAAATATATTAGCAGGAAGTCCGACAAAAATATTAGCCGCCAGTATTAAATCTCCTAAAGAAGCAGCCGCAACCTTGCAAGCTGGAGCTTATCATTTAACCTTACCCTTGGAAATTTTAACCGCGATGACTACCCATGAATTATCAGAAAAAACCGTTATAGAATTTAATCAAAATGGGGTAGGAATTGACCGAGAAAGCGAGAATAATTCTTAAACTTTTTTAAGGGGTGGGCGAGAAAACCTCGCCCCTACAGCCGATTTTTATACATCCTTTTCATGGATTTTTTTGGGTATGGGTGAGAAGACCGGACATCCTACAATAGAATAGAAAGTGTTGAATTCCCGTGTTTTTCTAGCCATGACTCAAACTGTTGATTTCCTTAGTCATCTCAATGCGTCCCAACGTCAAGCGGTTGAACATTTTTGCGGCCCAATGCTTGTGGTGGCGGGGGCGGGTTCAGGTAAAACACGGGCGTTAACCTATCGCATTGCTAATTTAATTCGCAGTTATCGAGTTCATCCTGAAAATATTTTAGCGGTGACATTTACCAATAAAGCCGCTAGGGAAATTAAAGAACGAGTTGAGTCAATTTTTGCTCAACAACAAGCAGAAATCGAATTTGAAAAACCGTTTTCAGCCTTAGCCGCCGATGAACAAACTCGCTTAAAATCAAAGGTTTATCGGAGTATTACCAAACATCTATGGATGGGAACGTTCCATAGTTTGTGCGCTCGGATTTTAAGATATGATATTAATAAATATCAAGATGAAAGTGGTCGCAAGTGGGATAAAAACTTTTCAATTTTTGATGAAGATGATGCTCAAAAATTAGTTAAATTCATTGTTTTAAAAGAAATGAATTTAGACGATAAAAAATTTGAACCTAAAAAAATTAGATATTCTATTAGTAATGCCAAAAACTTAGGGTTATCGCCTCAACAATATGCAAGGGAAAACCCGGATTATTATGGAAGAGTGGTATCAGAAGTTTATAGTGCTTATCAATCTCAGTTAGCTGCAAATAATGCCTTAGATTTTGATGATTTAATTCGAGTTACCGTTGATTTACTCAGTCAAAATGAACAAGTTTTAGCCTATTGGCATCAAAAGTTTTGCCATATTTTAGTCGATGAATATCAAGATACAAACCGCACCCAATATAATTTAATTCGATTATTAGTTACCAATGGCGAAAACCCTAGAAACATTAAAAATTGGCAAAATCGCTCGATTTTTGTAGTGGGAGATGTGGATCAATCGATTTATTCTTTTCGCATGGCAGACTATAAAATCTTGTTAGAATTTCAACAGGATTTTGGCGATCGCTTACCCGATGACGATACCCGTACTATGATTAAATTAGAGGAAAATTATCGTTCAAGGGAAAATATTCTCCAAGTTGCTAACCATCTGATTCAACAAAATACAGAACGTATTGATAAAATCCTTCGCCCAACACGGGGAGAAGGACAACCCATTTATTGTTATAAAGCGGATGATGAAGTTGATGAAGCTAATTTCATTCTAGCACAAATTCAAGGAATTAGTCAACAAAATCCCGAATTAGATTACGGTGCTTTTGCGATTTTATATCGAACCAACGCCCAATCCCGCGCCTTAGAAGATGTGTTATTAAGACATAATATCCCCTATACCGTTGTCGGGGGATTAAAGTTTTATGACCGCAAAGAAATTAAAGATTCTTTATCCTATTTACGAGTGATTGCAAATCCCGCCGATAGTGTCAGTTTACTTAGAATTATTAATGTTCCCCGTCGGGGAATTGGGAAAACTACCATTGATGGGTTAGTCAATGCCTCTCAACAGTTAGGAATACCCCTTTGGGAAGTGATTAGTGATGAAGATTCAGTCAATACAATAGCCGGACGTTCAGCAAAATCAGTCAATCAATTTGCCCAAATTATTAAAACTTGGCAAGAACGCATTGAAGACCATTCCGCCCTGCAAATATTAGAAGGAGTTTTAGAAGATGCGGGTTATATTCAAGACTTGAAAAAAGAAGGAACCGATGAGGCAGAAAACCGTTTAGAAAATATTAAAGAATTGAGTAACGCCGTCTCCCAATTTCAAGAAGAATATGAGGATACAACCTTAAGCGGATTTTTAGCTAGTGCGTCCTTATCTTCTGATTTAGATAATTTACAAGAAGGACAAAAAGCCGTTTCTTTATTAACCCTTCATGCCGCCAAAGGGTTAGAATTTCCCATTGTCTTTTTAGTCGGTTTAGAACAAGGACTTTTCCCCAATTATCGCAGTTTAAATGACCCCTTAACGATAGAAGAAGAACGGCGTTTATGTTATGTTGGCATTACTCGCGCTCAAGAACAATTATTTTTAACCCATGCGTGTCAACGGCGGTTATGGGGATATTTAGAGCCCTGTATTCCCTCCATGTTTTTAAAGGAATTACCCGAAGGATTAATTCATGGTTATATTCCTGCCTCTCAAACCAAAACCAGTAAAAGTAAGGGAACTAAAAAAGAAGCAAAATCACCCACTGAAGTTAAACAACCTGCAAAAAATGTTAACTTAGAATCCGATGTAAAAGACTGGAAAGTAGGAGATAAAGTGTTTCATCGGACTTTTGGAATTGGAGAAGTGACCCACGTTTTTTCTAATAAAGATAAACTTTCTTTAGCGATTAAATTTGGCAGTTTAAGCCCTAAAATTCTTGATCCTAAAACGGTTCCTTTACAACGGTTTAAATAAGGTTAAGCTGTTAAGCACATACTCTAGGGAGTGAGGAAGCTTGCACTACATAGTAACCGCCAATACGGTTGCTATAATTTTAGCTTAAAATTATGTTTTTTTTGTTAATTATTGCTGCGGACGAATGATTTTAATTAACTTACCTTGGAGAGTTTCTTCATCAGAAATAGCTTCATTGATGCGGGTAGCTTGTCTTTCGGTATTTAAGTCTTCTTTGCAAATAATAATTCCAAAATGATCAGGATGCGCTCGGTGCAATTGTCTAAAATCATCCCAATTTCGCGTCAAAATAGCACGCTCATTTCTGACAGCATAAGCAAGGACATCCTCATCAGGAATTCCTAATCCCGAATTTCCAGTTTCTTCAGTGGTAAGAACATCGTGACCAGCGAGACGCAATAATTTAACAATTGGTAAGGGAAAATTTTCATCCGCATATAAACGAGCCATTTTTAATCTTCCTCATTTCTGCGAATAGCTGCCTCAATTTCTTCTAAATGAGTATCAGCATAAGTCCAAGCATTGACTAAATCCTCTGCTTTCAACTGAGGGAAATCTTGTAAAATTCGAGCATCAGAAGCACCATTACGGCGATAATTGATCAGTGACCAAACGGGGATACGAGTGTTAGTAATTCTAGCATCGCCACCGCATACCCCAGGCGTTTTTTCAATGCCTTGCCAAACATTACTTAAACTTTGAACGAGCAATTGAATCGCCTGCGCTTTTTCTGCGATACTTAATGCCATAAGTTGGGGTTCTAAGTCTTTTAGGGTCATCTTACTGCCTGCTTTGCAATTATCAACAGTCATGTTTATCTAATTATAATTGATAACACCAAGGCTCAACGCCAAATTTTATTTTTTGATGAACAACGGCTAAATTCCACATATAATCCTCAATTTGATATTGGGTTGCAGCTTGATTAATATAGGTTTTAGCTTGTTCTATCTTTTGTTCTGATTCATGATATAATCCTAAATAAAGATGACTGTAAAAATTCCCCCGTTTTCCGTCTTTTTCCCCAATTTTTAATAACTCTTCTGGGGTACAATTTCCCGCAAACAAATCATAAACACTTCTGAGAACCGGACGGGGATCATTTTTAACTGGAAGTAGGGTATTTTTAGCTGTTTCAACTCCTTGGAATTGGGCAATACATAAATAACGCCAAACCGTTTCTTCAACATCTTTGGAATTAACGGTTAAATCAATTTCAAATTGTTCTGCACCGAGTTGATATTGTTCAGCATAATAATAAGATAATCCCCGTTGCCAAAGATAAGGTTTAACAATCGGATTTAATTGTTCAGCGTGATCAAAATCTTGAATCGATTCAGCAATTTTCGCTAATTTAAAATAAACCATTCCCCGTTGAATATATCCTCTAGCATCATCAGGATGAGAATGAAGATATTTAGTCCAGTAGTCAATTTGTTGTTCTAAGGTAAGAGACATATTTGATTAATATTTTAGATGATCATAAACAAGAATATAACCCCTGTAAAGACCTTCTATAAAACGTCTCTACAAGGGTTACATGGAACGTCTCTACAAAATTAATCTCCTAAACAAATTCCCATACTTCGAGCCGTTTCGACTAAGATATCATTAGCATTAACAGCCCGATATTGAGCGATCGCATCGAGAATTGGAATACTCGACACTTTACGATCTCGCCAAACCACAACCTGATCATATTTCTCCTCAGCAATTAAATCCACGGCGGCGACTCCAAACGCAGAAGCAATAATACGATCAATAGGTGAAGGAGTTCCCCCCCGTTGAATATGACCGAGAACCGTAACGCGAGTTTCTGCGCCACTGCGATCGCAAATTTCATCCGCTAAATATTGTCCAATGCCACCTAAACGAGCTTGTCCCATACGATTAATATTAGTCACAGGTTCTCCTGTTTCCGTTTTCACCGCTTCTGCAACAACCACTAAACAATAGTTTTTCCCTTGTTTTTGTCGTTCTGCAATTTGGGTACAAATTCGATCCAAACTGTAAGGAATTTCAGGAATTAAAATAATATCTGCACCCCCCGCGATTCCTGCATGAAGGGCAATATGTCCTGCATCTCGCCCCATAACTTCTAAAATCATCACACGGCTGTGACTGGCGGCGGTAAAATGCAGACGATCTAAAGCTTCTGTGGCAATATCAACGGCCGTACTAAACCCGATCGATAAATCCGTGCTTCCCACATCATTATCAATGGTTTTAGGAATACCAATTAAATTAAGATTTCCTTGTTGGGCAATGCGTCGTAAAATCGCTAAACTGCCATCTCCTCCAATGCCAATTAAAGCATTTAATCCTAAGAGATGATAGCCTTCAATAATCTCCTGGGAGCGGTCTAACAAACTGCCATCCGGCATCGGAAAGGCAAAGGGATCACCTTTATTGGTGGTTCCCAAAATTGTCCCTCCGGCGGTGAGAATATTATCGATTTTATCAATACTCAGAGGAACGCTGTTCACAGGACGAGTCATTAACCCTTGGGTCGCTTCTCGAATGCCGAAAACCTCCCATCCAAAGGTTCCCGATGCTCGATACACCACAGCCCGAATTGCTGCATTTAAACCTGCACAGTCTCCCCCACTGGTTAAAATACCAATGCGTTTATGTTCTCCCATATTTTGGTGAATTGTGGATTACAGATGCAAATTTTTAGATTACATCCGATTGGGAAATAATCGATAAATCTTTGCTCATCTTTAAGATTTGGGTGAAAAATCAGGGAGAAAATACAGGTATAAACGCTTATTAATCTGCTGAAATCAGGGCTTCAACGGGAATTTGGATATCTGCATCAGGATAGGGATGATGATTGAGGTATTCTCGCCCCAAACGTTGAACAATGGCAAGATCGGGTTCAGGTTCGGAGTCGTTGGGAAGGGTGATAGGTTTAGCTTGACGAACTAGAGCACGATTTCCCAGTAAACGGCTGAGATAATCACCTGCTTCGCTACTGAAATAGGCGTGAGGTTCTCCTTCTGGGGACATTTGAACAATTTCTCCATACAGCAGTTCAACGGGGCGATCATCGAGTAAACCCATTTCAACGATGCGGTGATAGTCGTCTAGTTTCCATTTTGCGATTGATAGTGTCATTTTGATCAACCCTGTTTGAGTGGGTATTTTTAAGATAACGGATTAGAATGCGATGGACTCTGCCCAGCCGAAGGCGATCGCTGAGATTGACTGTTTTTGAGTCCAGAGCAAATGTCCTGATACTTCAAGGAAGCCGTATTAATTCTTATTTTTTGTAATACTCGAATTTTAATAATTTTCTATTTTCCGGCTTTCCCATCCCTCAATACCTTAAAAAATCAGAGGTTGATTGAATCTTTAGTTTTCTCTGTAAGCTTTATAAAAATATGGTGCGGTACTTGTTGACTATTCTTGAGACTGGTGGGAAAATAATAAAGTTTGATTTAAATTAAATAAAGGGGGGTTGTGGAGGAAAAAGCTCAACTTTGGCTAAAATGTTAGGGGGAGTCAATTAAAAATAGAAAAAACAGTTTGTCGCACTGATGAAGTAACTGATGAAGAAAATACATTGAATACTGATATAATTAATTTACATATTTCTGCCAGATGAAACGAAGAAGCTTTTGCCGTTATCTTATATTGGGTTCAGCTACTTTAGTACAAGCTCTACCTGGAAATAACAGCTTTGCAGCAGATCCTAAGCTTTCTCAAGCTAAATTGCATCACAGATGGGTAGTTTTATATTGGATGCCATACGATAACAATCTTGTAAACTTTGGTGAGCCAATTATCGAAATGTTAAGTCGTGGCACACAGAATTCTGAAACAGTTGTTGTTATTCAATCAGACTACTATGGTGAGCCAAAAATGCGTCGTCGTCAACTTGTGAATGGCAGCGTCAATGAGATTGATATTAGTGGAGAAGACAGTAGTGATATATCTAGTTTTACAGCTTATTTGGATTGGGCTTATAAAAGTTTTGATGCCCAACATTGGGCTGTAATTGTTGTTGGTCATGGTGGCAAGATTAATGAAATTAGTCTTGATGAACACAAAACAACTCATCAGTCTCTAACTTGGATGAAGCTTGATCAGTTTGCTAATGCAGTTCGTAATTTTAACCGTGCAGTTCACGAACGAGTTGAGCTACTTTTTTTTCAGAATTGCTATAAAGCAACATTAGAAGTCATATATGAAGCTAAAAATTGCGCTCGATATACCCTGGCTTCTCAGCTTGCGCTTGGCGCACCCAATTACTATTATGAAGGGTTCCTCCAATATCTGAACAATCCCTCAGTCCGTGGATTTGAAGCTGCTAAAGCGATTATGAATGCTGAGAGATCTGATATGTATCATACACTTACACTCATCAACAATCAAGCAGTTAAACAGATTCGCGGTAAGCTATCCCTTCTACTTAAATCACTCGTTAATGAGCCTTTAGTCGCGGTTAAACTATCTGATCTTCCAACGTACTACTATATGGGTGAACAGCATTGTGATTTAGTTATTCTTCTGAACTTGCTCTCAAAAATTAGCACTCAAAGTCAAGAAGAATTCGCTAAGTTTGCTAAATTTATCCATTCTTCTGTGATCGAGTTTTATCAAACCGGAGGAAAATTGAATGCTAACCGTACCCTTAATACAATTAATTTGGAAAATTTATGTGGTTTAGGTTTATATTTTCCAGAAACTGCACAGATGATTGATCGCTATCATTCACTAGCTTTATATCAAGACGTTGATTTAATAAGTTTATATAGGAAAATATTAATTAATGCTGTCTAAAATGGCAGAAAAATAACTAATCCGATTTGAGATTTGAACACGGATGTCCTTTCTCCTAACCATTTTTCAGGCTTTCCCAGCCATTTGTTGACTCCTTGAATTTTACTGTTGTGATTGCCTTGATTTCATCATATTTCCCTGATCAGGGAAATAGGTATTGAGGATTTCAATAATCTTTTGGGTAAATTCATGCTGTACTGTTGGCATTAAAAAGATCCCCTTGTATGTAATTAAAATCTGGATTATTTTTATTCTTTTAAGCCTGTTTTTTCTGTGGCGGTAATAGCTTCTAACCTTGGTATTCTTGCCATCCTAGAACTCGCCTTAGACCAATTTTCACATACTCTTCTTGAGATTCTATGCTAATAGAATTTCGTCCTAATCGTTTAGCAACCGCAGCCGATGTAAACGTACCTCCAAAGGGATCAAGTACAAGACCACCCTGAATGACTATTTTATTTCTTAAGTAAAGATCAAAATAGGGCATAGCTTGGGTACTAGCCATCATATATAAAGTTCCATTAGGTTTTAATATCCGAATACACTCATCCAGTAATTGATAAACCCATACTGCATATTCCTCATCGGACTCCCACTTATCGTGGAAATTGGAGAATTTTTTTCCGATATTGTAAGGAGGATCAATAAAAATTAGATCAACCGATTCAGATGTTATTTCACTCGACAAAATCTGTAGAGAATCCCCATAGAATATCATCTGTCCCTGGTTTTCATATCGTTCAAACATTACCATATCAACAATCTCGCTAAATTTCTATATTAACTACTTTCTCTAAACGATTAATTTCACTTTGTAGATTCTGAAAATAAAATCTGTTTTGCAGCCATAGGAAGTTCTAAACCTATCGGTTAAGCTCTATTTTGAAGGTAATGCAATTGCATTGTATTGTCAAGGTTGGCAGCGTTAAGTTTAAAGGAAGACTCTTGGAATACCTACTTCTACCTTAAGGGTTGGAGGTTAAATTCAGGTTCAGTCTCGGTTAAATTTCTTTGACATTTCCAGCCGATTTCAACGCTCAAAGTTTAAGATTGATGATTCAATTCTTCTTCGCTACTCTCTTGTAAGGGTTCATGGGACGGTAAAAATAAAACAGGTTTCCCAGTAATGAGGCGGTTAATTTCAGCTAAGGTTTCCGTGCGGGATAATTCGTTTCGGGTAATTAAAAGTTTTAAAATATCAAAGCTGGTGGTGTCGGTGAAGTAATAGCCACCATGAACATCTGCTTTTTTCGCAATAAAAAATACAGTATTCATCAGATCAATAATTAGACTTGTAACAAGATTTAATTGCAGAGAAGTATTATTAACTCCTGGCATCTCTGAACAATCAATATAGTTGAATTTTTCAAATAAATCATAAGCTGATGTGGGTTGAACGGCTGATTCAGAAGTAATCATGACTCGAATATAAGGTTGATAGTCAATTTTTCCACCCGAATTTTTAATCGGTTTTAAATAAACATTTCCTAATCGCAATCCAGACATTTCTATGCTAGGTTCACTAAACCAGTTTCCGAGGATAGACATATAGCGAAGGACTAAATCTCTATCACTACAAAATAAGTAAATTTCATGGCATCGCAAAATCGCCGAACGGACGTAGTTATTGCGACCTTCACGGAGAAATTCTAAGGGAATATCAGGGCCAGTTAAAATTAATTTATTTAATTGTAAATAATCTCCCATATTATTTTTTTCATATTCCAAACAGTCTTCTTTGCCAAATCGATCTGAGAGAATTCTCAGGACATTTACCACTACTAATGCTCCCATACTATGGGCGACTAAATTAACGCTCATGGGTGGAAAGTTTGGGTTAGAGTAATTAGCGATCGCTATTTCTTTTTGAGGTTCATAAAAAGGCATAGAGGTATAATAATTTTCACCCAAAACCTGATCTAATCTCCAAAAAAATTCTGCTAAATCCGGTGCGCCATAGTGAATAGCTCGATAGCGATCGCGTTGATAAGTAGAAATTCGTATGATTTCCATTAATAAAAGCCAGAGGACAAAAACCGTTAATGCTACCCAATTCCATTGAGCAAATAAATCAGCAATTTGATTAAAATCAAACCAAGACCACAGGGGAGATAAAGGCATCTCTATCCCGAATAAATGTAAAAAAGGAAATCCAATTAAAGTTAATAGAATATAAAATCCGGTTCCAACAATCCAAGCTAAAAGGGCAACCAAAAATAAAAATTTAAACGTAATCCCCTTTTGTTGTCCTAAATCACTCCATAACCCCGGATGAATTAAGGGTATTTCACAGGGCCAAGTATAACCAATATAAACACTCCGATTTTCTAATGTACCGATCTGATTAATCGGCCCCTTTTCTGATAAAGACTCTATTTCCGCCCTAAATTCTTGATAAAATCTATAGGCTGGGTTGGCATAACCATGAGTTCTTAAAGTCAGATAGCGAAAGTTTGCCATTCGGATCAGTCGTCCCATTTCAGCAATATTAAATAAGGGACGAAATCGTTCTAAAGGAGGTAATTCTCGATCAATATTTAATGATGTGCGTGCTGTACTCACGACTAAAAAACAATTAGAATATTGACGATCAACATAAACTTCAAAGTTGCGACTAACTGCTTTAGCAAATTGTTTATTATGCCAACTATTTAAGGCGCGAATGACATAATCTTCATGAACTTGAGTCTCAAAATCGGGGTATTCTTCTAAATTACAGGTCGAACGTAATGCGTCTGCGATCGCTAATTCTGAAGTATAAGCACCATAAATCGGTAAGTTATAAAGGGTTTGAGTTTTAGCTCCTTTGGGGATAGGATAAGCCAGTTGAACAATGCGAGCTTTTGTCCAAGCATCAGAAAACGGCGCCGTATTCCGAACAATCGACTCTAACCAATGATAGTCATTTTCAAGGGTTTCTTGATTCCAGTACAAGGGTAAACCTTTATATGTCCGCTTAGTACCCATAGTGTGATTCATTCAAGGTTAAATATTCAGGTCATTTCAGCAACAGAACTCTGAAATCCCGCTTGATCAGTTTTATTTCGGGTAATAGCATGGCATAAAATTGACTCGTTGTGGGAATTGGTAGAACCCTTGATACAAATATTCAGGTTATTTTAGCGGTTTGATCCAAATATAAGCAGGTGCGTCAGAGGAAAACACACGCACCTTACAGCTAGATTAACTTTAGTTTCTGAAGGGATTCCACCAAGAATCTCGATTAAATTGTATCCAGTTAATTCGACGACGAATATCCTCAATTTTCCAGTTTGTTAATGTCGCTAAGTTTTGCGCTTCTTGTTCCTGTCGTTGTCGAACTAACTGCCGATATTGCAGGGCTTCTGAACACTGCATCTGTCCTTGATAGGGGTGATTAATAATATATCGACCTTGAAAATTTTCTTGATTTGCTGTGGCTTGAAAGTTTAAATCTTCGGGAAAGGTATTGCGGGCGTAGCGGATATGTAAACGAGTAATAAACGCTGAATTAGAGGGGTTTGAATCTAACCAAAATACACCCGCTTGTTTTAATTCTTCACGAGTTAAAGGATCGGCAGAACAGGGATCACATCCGCCCATATTCCAAGCATATTCTAAAAAGGCGACTTTTTTCTGTTCCCGTTCATACGCTTTGGTGAACAAGGATTTATAAAAACCAGGAAACTCTTCTTTAACAAATTCAGGAATTTCTTGATCAGAAGGAATTTTTACCGTTCGATAATTGGTTAATTCCATTTGACCTTGAGGAGACAGTAAATAAACAATTAAATCCTGTTCTCCTGTCGCATTAATCATTCCTAAACGAATCGGTAACATAAATCGAGGAGATTCATAAGCCATCATTAAAGGACGCAAAGTTTGAAACCCATTTTGATCAAATTCCTCTAAATTAACCTTCGCCACAAAAAACTTTAACCCTTGTTGAATATAGGGTTTTAATAAAGCATTTGCTCCTTCAGGAATTTGATAATCATTTTGAATTAACCAGGTTTCTAATCCATCGGATTCTTTGGCACTTAAGATCAAAATATCATATTCACCCACCGTAAAACGGGCTTCAATTGTTACTCCTAAACTGGAGTCAGATTCGGGTTGTCTTTCCATTTGTAATGTCACATTCCCTCCTCTTGTTGTGGCTGGGGTTGGCAAAGGGTAAGGATTACAAGGGTCAGGATCAAAATATTCCACCAGTCGAGGCGCACTAAACGCATCTAATCGTTGAATAATTTTAGGGTCTCCAACCTTGACTTGTTCGGCTTTTAAAATAACAGGAACCGGAACCACTAAGGCAAAATCTTTTACCGATCCTTGATAATCATTTGCCATGGTTAAAATCGTACGATTTCCCTCTCTGGCAATAATCACTTGAGACGCTTGATTATATAAACTTGCATCAGCTTTAGCAACATAAAATCCACAAAATGCAAAAGCTGGAGACGCAAAACTAACAATTGCTAAAACAACAATTGATGCGGAAATAAACCACTTGAAACCTTTCATTGATGACTCCAATTTAAACAATATTTTGCATGGAAATATCAACTAAATACCCGGAGATAAAGGCAAAGATTTGATGTGTTTTTCTGACCAATAAAATCGAGATTCTTTAAAAATTTGATCAAAAACAATAGTCAGGGGAGAGAGAGTAAATAACGCCCAAAATAGAGCCGTTGAGATAAAGAATTGATGTTGTAAAATAAAGGTTAATCCGGCGATTAAGACAGCCCATAAAATTCGGCTTAAGGTTGCATTGGGAATGGAGCGAGGATCGGTAATCATAAAGAAAGCAAACAATAATAAACTACCGCTCATCAGTTGATGACTATAAACATCCCAACTCCAACCTAAGCTGAAATTTCGCCAAGCTTCTAATCCTGTATAGGGAACTAAAAAGGCAACGGAAGTATCCCAGCGACCGACTTTTTTAAGAATCATACCTCCGGTTACTAAAAATACTAGAAAATACCAAGAATCCGTCCCCCATTGTCCAGGGGAAACCCAAGCATCAGAGGTTAAGCTTAAGGCAATAATAATCCCAAAGTTAGCGGGATTAAAAAAATGTTTTCCTTGAGATTGAAAGATAAATTTACTGGCGATCGCACAACATCCCGCTAAAGCAACGGTTGTCCAATGGTTCGCTCTCAAAAGTAAACACAACCCTAATGTTGTAATTAACGCACTGCGCCAAGACACTAAAAATTCAGCAGGTAAAAGGGTTACTTTTTTGTTAATATAGAAAGAGGAAATACTAGAAAACAACCATTGAGTTAATAAACAACTGCACGCGATAACCAACATAAAATCCGGTTTTAATGTCCAATCCCTGGTTCCGATTCCCAATAGCAAAAACAGCGATAAAAATAGAATTTGAGCGTTACGGGCATCTTTAAACATGGGTTCATCCTTGAAGTAAGTTTAAACTAAAAGCAGTCGAATCCAGTTATCCAACTGTTGACGATGTTGCTCGGTTATTTGTTGCGCTAATTGACTAATTGCATTCAGATTCAATTCTGAAGGATCATCCATGGGTAAGGTTCTGCGATCGCTCAAAACCGTATTAATTCGTAAATAATGTTCGGGTTTCCCTGTAGTATCAAAGATTTGTTTCATTTGATAGTCAACGGTTTCTGCCACCCCAGTCATAATAATATCAAATAGAGGATCAAGCCATTTTAATTTTCCCCAATCTTTTGCTTCCTGATAAGGATATTTCTTTTTAACCTCTCCTGTTCCTAATGATAAAACCACCATTTCTTTAGCGGTAGGGCCTGTTTTATAGCGGTGATCGAGATTAAAGTCTTGATTAAATTTATGACGGGCTTCTGCATAGGCACAAAGGGCAGGATTATTAGCAAAAACTCCCCCATCAATACAAGTATAAACATCTTTGTTGAGAGCGTAAATTTGGGCGACTTCAAAGAATGTTGGAGCGGCAGATGTAGCCCGCAGAACATCTCGAACTAAATAATCATCTTTTAGGTTTAATTTAGCATCATGTTGAGTAAAAAAGTGGGTTTCTCGTTTTTCGATTTCATAGGAAGTAATCAAGCAAGGTTTGAGAAGTTCACTGAGTTTTATATCTTTAAAAAAATCACCGATCACCTGATTAAATTTTTGATCAGAGTATTTTTCTTGAAATAAATCGGTTACTAAGGGTAAATAATCTTTATCGGAAGAATCAAAAATCTGACTTGACTTATTCCGAAAAAAATCATAAACTTCTTGAGCAGAATAGCGAGGTCTAAGGGGATTTTCGGCATCGGGGCAAAGGTAAAGAGCCGTTAAAATGCCTCCGGCGCTGGTGCCCGCAATTAAATCAAAATAATCTGCAATTCTAGCATCAGAATTTCCCGTAAAATCTTGTAATTTTTGCTCAATATACTTTAAGACTTCGGCGGGAATAATCCCTCGTAATCCCCCGCCATCAATCGAAAGAATTCGAGTAAATTGTGGCATTTTTTACAATTACCTCCATTAGAAAGACACTCATCAATTTAAGATAGACCCCAGCGTTGTGATAACTGCGCTTGAATATCAAAAAAATCTGTCCATTTAAGATAAGGTTTTTGATATTCATCTAAATAGTCTGCTAAACGATCACGAGCAAACACCACAGGGGCAGCTAACGCCATATTTAAGTCCGTTACAGAATCTCCAATGGCAATGGGTTTAATGTTAGGATAACGTTCTATTACTTTGACTTTAGCAACTAATTCTGTATCGGCTTCAAACTCAGAATTCACTTTAAAATATGCTTCTGAAATATCTAAATCAACGGCATAAATTCCATCAATTTTGGAAATTAAATCTCCTAAAACCGTTTCAACCATAATCCGAACACCGCCAGAAACTAAAACAAAAGGAACACCTTGAGTTTTGAGGAAATCCAAAAATTCAACAAATCCAGGGCGTATTTTCTTAGTTCGAGAAAATTCAATAATTTCAGGATAGCAACGGGAAGGAATTGACTCTAACATTTTTCTAACTCCTTCTCGTAATGTCATTTCCCGACGATACAATAAAGGCATAATTTCTGCTGCCATTTGGGGGGCAAATTCTTTTAACATTCCCACAAAGGTTTCTTCTGCGGTAATTGTTCCGTCAAAGTCACAAAAAATAATAGAATTCATGAGCATTAATCCGTTGTAGGGGCGGGGTCATCCCGCCCATATATATAGCAATCCGCGCCAAGGTTGTAATATTTTAGGGTAGGGTTGGCATCCCTCCTAATCCTCTTTGTGCCTGGGTTGGGAGACCCAACCCCTACAGGTTTTTATGACAAATCATTTAGACTTGCTATAGTTATCAATCAACTAATAAGGATTTTGTCGCCACCATTCTCGAACTAATTTAATTTCTTCATAATTATATTGTTCTCCTAGATATTCGTAAAGGGTTTTTAAGCTAGTATCTCCTACTTTTTCAATTCCTTTAATAATACTATCTTGACGGTCAGGTTCAACCAATTGATCAATATTAACATTCTGATTCGCTGCAATGAGTTGGGTTAAATGGTCGGTAATGGTGCTGGTTTTTAATCCTCGTTCGTTTGCGATCGCATTTAAACTTAATCCTTGTTGATGTAAAGATAACGTTATAATCATACTATCGGATAAATCCTCTAGGGTTTGACGTTTAATTCCTGATGATTTAGCTTGAGAATCGGGTACAATTTGTTCTTGGCAATAGATAGAAATGGCTTGAGTAAATTGTTGACCATAACGCTCTAGTTTATAACTTCCTACCCCAGAAATTTCGCTTAATTCTTCTAAAGTTTTGGGTCGTTGTTGTGCCATTAATCTTAAGGTAGAATCGGAAAAAACCATATAGGGAGGAATGGATTGTTCATCGGCTAATTTCTTGCGGAGTTGGCGTAATTGCTCAAACAGGATTTCTACTTCCACCGCTAAAGATCGAGTTGATTTTTCTAAATTTTCTTCTTTAATGACTGTAATTTCAACTTTTCTCTCTCGTTTCATGACTTCCCAACTGCGGGAATTTAACTTTAAAATTGCATAACCATCTGTTGTCTGATCTAATAGTCCTTGACGTAAAAGCGATCGCCCTAAATGTTTCCATTCTTCGGCGGTTTTATCTTTACCAATGCCATAGGTAGACAATTGATCATGACGTCGATCCAGAATTTTTTGGCTTTTCGATCCTCTCAATACATCAATAATATAAGTCATGCCAAATCGCTCTTGACATCGGGCGACACAGGATAAAAATTTCATCGCTTCAATTGTCCAATCCTCAACGGGATTTTGCGTGCGACAATTATCACATTTTTCGCAGTTTTCTGAAAAGAATTCACCAAAATAACTTAATTGAACTGTGCGCCGACATTCCGTTGCTTCCGCATAATCTAACATTTGCCGTAACTGTTGACGGGCAATGCGTTGTTCATCGGGGTCAGGTTTTTGATCAATTAAATATTCAATGGTTTTAATATCACCATAACTAAAAAATAACGTACATCGCGCAGATTCTCCATCTCGTCCTGCCCGTCCTGATTCTTGATAATAACTTTCTAAGGTTCGCGGTAAATTATAATGAATGACAAACCGAACATCCGGTTTATTAATGCCCATTCCAAAAGCAATCGTGGCTACCATAATTTGTACATCATCTCGAATAAATCGAGTTTGATTTTCAGCCCTTACAGTATCTTCCATTCCCGCATGATAAGGTAAAGCAGAAAGTCCATGACTTTGTAATCGAAATGCGAGATCTTCTACATTTTTTCGACTTAAACAATAAATAATTCCTGAACCCCCAACATCTTGAATCAGTTTTAACAACTGGGTAAAACTTTGTTTTTTCTTAGGAATAACTTCATAATATAAATTAGGACGATTAAAACTAGCCACATGAATATAGGGATTTTTTAACTCTAACTGTTGAATAATATCCTGTCTAACCCGTTGAGTTGCCGTTGCCGTTAAGGCTAAAACGGGAATTTTAGGATAACGATTTCGCAGTTGT
>JACCEC011906005.1_pt1 | contig 17264 bp, 16 predicted proteins | sample 7450121 | NCBI WGS metagenome assembly JACCEC01 (sample SAMN15323455, study PRJNA562643) | freshwater metagenome | isolation source: river surface water | place: USA:Blue River Watershed | collected 2017-08-18 | reverse complement strand
TGTGGCGGTACAGTTGAATTGATTAAAGCTGGTTTCGAGACTTTGGTTGAAGCTGGTTATGCGCCTGAGATGGCTTACTTCGAGTGCTTGCACGAGTTGAAGTTGATCGTTGACTTGATCTACGAAGGTGGTATTGCCAACATGAACTACTCTATCTCTAACAACGCTGAGTACGGTGAGTACGTGACGGGTCCACGTGTTGTGACAGAAGATACGAAGAATGCAATGCGTCAATGTTTGAAAGATATTCAAACTGGTGAATATGCAAAGAGCTTCATTTTGGAAAACAAGGCTGGTGCCCCAACATTGATTTCACGTCGTCGTTTGACTGCAGAGCATCAAATCGAAGAGGTGGGTGGTAAGTTGCGTGCCATGATGCCTTGGATTGCTAAAAACAAATTAGTTGATCAAAGCAAAAACTAATTAATGGCAATTTAGATAAAAACAAAATATCCAGAAAGATACTCATGGCGATACATTACCCGCACCCGATCATTGCTAAAGAAGGTTGGCCGCATGTAGCGATTGCGGGTTTCATCTTGTTTGTGGTTCACTCAACAGGCGGATGGGTTTGGTCTTGGCCTTTCTGGATTATTTTTGTTTTTGTTTTACAGTTTTTCCGCGACCCAGGTCGTTTAGTGCCTTTAATGAAAGATGCGGTTTTATCTCCAGCAGATGGTCGCATCATCATTGTTGAAAAATCGTTCGATCCTTACGCCAGTCGTGAAGCATTAAAAATTAGTGTCTTTATGAATGTGTTCAATGTTCACTCTAATCGTGCAGCAGTGAATGGCACCATTAAGAAAATTGAATACTTTCCAGGTAAGTTTGTGAATGCTGATTTAGATAAAGCATCCATTGAAAATGAACGTAATGCAGTTGTTATAGATGCTAATGGTCACACAGTGACTTTGGTTCAAGTGGCTGGTTTAATTGCACGCCGAATTCTTTGCTACGCTCATTTGGGCGACAAGCTGAAGAAGGGTGAGCGTTATGGTTTTATTCGTTTTGGCTCTAGGGTGGACGTTTACTTGCCACTAGATGCTGAACCTTTGGTCAGTGTTGGCGATAAAGTATCTGCCACAACAACAGTACTAGCCAAATTGCCAGGATTAGACTAAAAACTAGTCTATGACTACATTTAGACGCAGAAAACTAAGATCTTCCAAGACGTTATCGAGTAACGTCACGCCTTTGCGCAAGTCTGATTGGGTGGCTCATGACAACAGCGAGCCATCAAGACCTCGTAATCGAGGCATCTATTTATTGCCTAACGCTTTCACAACCGCTAATTTATTTTGCGGTTTCTTTGCCATTGTGCAATCGATGAACCAACGCTTTGAAATGGCTGCGATTGCCATTTTCTTCGCCTTGGTGATGGATGGTATGGATGGCCGTGTTGCAAGAATGACCAATACGCAAAGTGCTTTTGGTGAGCAATACGATTCACTCACAGATATGGTTTCTTTTGGCGTTGCTCCTGCCTTGATCGCTTATGAGTGGGTGCTCAAGGATCTCGGTAAGTGGGGCTGGTTAGCCGCATTTATCTATTGCGCAGGTGCAGCTTTGCGTTTGGCGCGGTTCAATACCAATATTGGTATTGTTGATAAACGTTTCTTCCAGGGTTTGCCTAGCCCAGCAGCAGCATCTTTAATCGCCGGATTTGTGTGGCTAGCCGTCGACAACAAACTACAAGTTCAAGAGTTAGCTCTTCCTTGGGTCATGTTTGTTCTGACCATTTACGCTGGTATTACGATGGTTTCAAACGCTTTGTTCTACAGCGGTAAAGCTTTGGATGTTCGTTATCGCGCCCCATTTGGTGTGATGATTTTGGTCATTTTGGGCTTTGTATTGATTTCTAGCGATCCACCAGTGGCTTTATTTGGCTTATTTGTGGCTTATGCCTTATCTGGCTATGTTTTTTGGCTCTGGCAAAAGATTTTCTTGCGTCAGAAGAAAGCCTCAGATATGCTTTCTGACAATTAAATCAATTTTGTGTATATTAGAGTTTATGAATTACAGCTTGTCACTGCTACTACTACTTGAGCTAGGTCCAAACCTGGGGTCAGTGCACGCTTAAATTTTTATTCAAGTACAGAACACGAACCCCAGTCAAACTGGGGTTTTTTATTTTAGAAATGAAGTGAGTTGGGGAGTTGGTTATGACAGATAAATTGATCATTTTTGATACCACATTAAGAGATGGTGAGCAGTCACCTGGTGCGTCAATGACTAAGGACGAAAAAGTCCGTATTGCTCGTCAACTTGAGCGCTTAAGGGTGGATGTGATCGAAGCAGGCTTTGCTGCTAGCTCTGATGGTGACTTTGCAGCTATTTCAGCGATTGCCCAAGTGATCAAAGATTCAACGGTGTGTTCATTGGCAAGAGCGAATGATCGCGATATTGGTCGTGCTGCTGAAGCTCTTAAGGCAGCTAACTCTAAGCGTATTCATACATTCATTGCGACTTCACCATTGCATATGGAGAAGAAGTTACGCATGACGCCTGATCAAGTATTTGAGCAAGCCAAGGCAGCTGTGCGTTTTGCCAGAAATCATACAAATGACATTGAGTTCTCACCAGAAGATGGTTATCGCTCAGATGTTGATTTCTTGTGCCGTGTGCTTGAAGCTGTGATTGCTGAAGGTGCAACAACCATTAACGTGCCTGACACCGTTGGTTATGCGGTGCCTGAACTTTATGGCAACTTCATTAAGACTTTGCGTGAGCGTATTCCTAACTCTGATAAAGCGGTTTGGTCCGTTCATTGCCATAACGACTTAGGTATGGGAGTGGCGAACTCTTTAGCTGGAGTCAAGATTGGTGGCGCTCGTCAAATTGAGTGCACGATCAACGGCTTGGGTGAGCGTGCCGGCAATACCTCTTTAGAAGAAGTGGTGATGGCTGTGAAAACTCGTAAGGACTACTTTGATTTGTCAGTAGGTATTGATACCAGCCAAATCGTGCCAGCCTCCAAGATGGTTTCTCAAATCACTGGTTTTGTGGTGCAACCCAATAAAGCGGTGGTGGGCGCCAATGCGTTTGCCCATGCTTCAGGGATTCATCAGGATGGTGTTTTAAAAGCACGTGATACCTATGAAATCATGCGTGCTGAAGATGTGGGTTGGGCAGCTAACAAGATCGTTTTGGGTAAGTTGTCCGGTCGCAATGCTTTTAAACAACGTTTGCAAGAATTGGGGATCGAGTTAGAAACTGAAGCCGACATGAATGACGCTTTTGCTCGATTTAAGACTTTGGCAGACCAAAAAGCAGAGATTTTTGACGAAGATATTATTGCCATCGTGGGCAATAATGCTGAAGAAGCTAGTGACTACTATCGTTTTGTCTCAATGTCACAAAGGTCCGAGACTGGCGAGCGTCCTTTTTCAAAGGTTGTTTTCAAGTCTGGTGGTGAAGAGTTGATTTCTGAGGCTGAAGGCAATGGTCCAGTGGACGCCACCTTGAATGCCATTGAATCTAAGGTTAAAAGTGGTGCAGAACAGCTTTTATATTCAGTCAATGCCATTACTACGGGGACAGAGTCGCAGGGTGAAGTCACGGTTCGTCTCTCAAAAGGCGGCAGAATTGTGAATGGCGTTGGAACGGACCCTGATATTGTGGCTGCTTCAGCCAAGGCTTATTTAGCTGCTTTAAATAAGCTTCATGATCCTAGCCAGCACAAATTGAACGCTCAAATGACTGTTTAGGCTATAATCTTGGTCTCTTCTTAGGGATTTCCTAAAAAGAGACCATTTGTTTTAAATGGTATTTTTTCAACAATTCGCACGACATCTTGGGTAAGAACCAGATTAAAAATCAGTTCCGGCTCGAATGTTCGCAAGTATGGAGTAATTAACATGGCTATTGTTACAGCTAAAGTTGCGGAAATCGTTAAAGATAACGCCCGCTCAGCAAACGATACAGGCAGTCCTGAAGTTCAAGTAGCTTTATTGACCGCACGTATCAACGACTTAACACCTCACTTCAAAGCAAACGCTAAAGATCATCACAGCCGTCGTGGCTTGTTAAAGATGGTTAGCCGTCGCCGTCGTCTACTCGACTATTTGAAGGGTAAAGATTTAGATCGTTACCGCGCTTTGATTGAAAAGCTCGGTCTACGTAAGTAATACCGACAATGCCTGCCCAAGTCTGACTTTGGCAGGCATTATCGTTTAGAGCAGTCGGTGGCTGTTCGACGTCAGGAACCGTGTCATTCCAAAGACGGGTTAATGTCCTCTCTAGCCTTTCTTTGGAATGGCATCCTTTCTCAAAAAGCCCCCAATGCTCCAGTGCTGCCATAGCGCTGCTTTTCTATGGCAAATGTTGATTGGAGATATACATAAATGACGATGTTTAATAAAGTAGTAAAAAGTTTTCAGTGGGGCTCACACACTGTTCGTATGGAAACTGGTGAGATTGCCCGTCAAGCCAGCGGTGCTGTATTAGTAGATGTTGATGACACAGTGATTTTGGCAACTGTTGTAGGTGCCAAAAATGCAAAACCTGGTCAAGATTTTTTCCCTTTAACTGTTGATTACTTAGAAAAAACATACGCTGCAGGTAAGATTCCTGGCGGTTTTTTCCGTCGTGAAGGTCGTCCATCTGAAGGCGAGACATTGATTTCTCGTTTGATCGATCGCCCACTACGCCCATTATTCCCAGAAGGCTTCTACAACGAAGTTCAGGTAGTGGTTCACGTGATTTCTATTAACCCAGATGTACCTGCTGATATCCCAGCATTGATTGGTGCTTCTGCTGCTTTAGCTGTTTCTGGTATTCCTTTCAATGGTCCAGTAGGTGCAGCACGCGTTGGTTATAAAGATGGTCAATATTTATTGAACCCAACTCGTAGCCAACAAGAAGGTAGCCAGTTAGATTTGATCGTTGCTGGTACACAAGCTGCGGTATTGATGGTTGAATCTGAAGCTCACCAATTGTCTGAAGAAGTGATGTTGGGTGCTGTGGTTTACGGTCACGAGCAAATGCAAACTGCGATTAACGCAATCAATGACTTGGTTCGCGAAGCTGGTAAGCCTGAGTGGGATTGGCAAGCTGCGCCTAAGAATGAGCCATTAATTGCTAAGGTGACTGCTTTGGCTGAAGCTGGTTTGCGTGAGGCTTATCAAATTCGTCAAAAGCAAGCTCGTTCAACTAAGTTGAAAGAAGTGACAAAAGACGTATTAGCGAAATTGGCTGAAGAAGGCGAATTTGATGATGTTGAAGTGGGTAACATCATGTTTGAAATCGAAGCCAAGATTGTGCGTGGTCAAGTATTGAACGGTGAGCCACGTATTGACGGTCGCGATACTCGTACTGTTCGCCCAATTGAGATTCGTACAGGCGTATTGCCACGTACACACGGTTCTGCATTGTTTACACGTGGTGAGACACAAGGTTTAGTAGTTGCGACTTTGGGTACTGCACGTGACGAGCAAATTATTGATGCATTAGAAGGTGAGCAACGTGATCGCTTCATGTTCCACTACAACATGCCTCCGTTTGCGACTGGTGAAACAGGTCGTGTAGGTAGCCCTAAGCGTCGTGAAATTGGTCACGGTCGTTTAGCTAAGCGTGCCTTGATTCCTGTATTGCCAAGCCCTGAAGAGTTTGCATACAGCTTGCGCGTAGTTTCTGAAATTACAGAATCAAACGGTTCATCATCCATGGCTTCTGTTTGCGGCGGCTGTCTAGCGATGATGGATGCCGGTGTTCCTGTGAAAGCTCACGTTGCTGGTGTTGCAATGGGCTTGATTTTGGATGGCAATCGTTTCGCAGTTTTAACAGATATCTTGGGTGATGAAGATCACTTAGGTGATATGGACTTTAAGGTAGCAGGTACATCAAATGGTATTACTGCCTTGCAAATGGATATCAAAGTACAAGGTATTACAAAAGAAATTATGCAAGTAGCTTTAGCGCAAGCTAAAGAAGGTCGTTTACATATCTTGAGCAAAATGCAAGAAGCCATGGGCGGCGTTCGTACAGAATTGTCAGCTCACGCTCCACGCATGGTGACGATCAAGATTCATCCAGACAAGATCCGTGAAGTGATCGGTAAGGGTGGCGCAACGATTCAAGCTTTGACTAAAGAAACTGGTACAAGCATTGATATTACTGATGACGGTACTGTAACAATTGCTTCAACAAGTGCTGAAGGCATGGAAGAAGCGAAGCGTCGTATTGAAGGCATTACTGCAGAAGCTGAAGTAGGCAAGATCTACGAAGGTCCAGTGGTTAAGTTGTTAGAGTTCGGCGCGCTGGTAAATATTCTTCCTGGTAAGGATGGTTTATTGCATATTTCAGAAATCGCGAATGAGCGTGTGAAAGATGTCAAAGACTACTTACAAGAAGGTCAAGTTGTACGCGTGAAATTGCTAGCAGCTGATGAGCGTGGTCGTTTACGTTTATCACTTAAAGCAGCATGTGCTGATGAAGGAACATCGATTGCACCATTGAATGGTGTTGCTCCTGAAGCAGACGCTGCACCTGCTCAAGCTGCTCAAGAACAACAGCAGTAAGTAGGTCGCTGACGGCATGCGTGCTGTTGAGATTAGCCAGTACGGCAGCTCAGATGTACTCAAGGCGGTGACTCGACCCAATTTGGTTGAGCCCGCTCTTGGTTCTGGTCAGGTTCTGATTAGAGTAAGAGCTGCTGGGGTTAATCGTCCGGATGTCTTGCAACGTCAAGGTTTTTATCCAGTACCCCCAGGTGCTTCGGATTTACCAGGCTTAGAAGTGGCTGGCGAAATCGTGGGTGGTGATCTCACTCACGCTGATAATTTTTTTAGTTTAGGGATTGGTCATCGCGTTTGCGCTTTAGTCGCAGGCGGTGGTTATGCTGAATACTGTTTAGCTCCTTTGGCTCAGTGTTTACCGGTTCCTAAAGGTTTATCAGATGTTGAGGCAGCCAGTTTGCCCGAAACATTTTTTACCGTTTGGAGTAATGTTTTTGATCGTGCTCGTTTGGGTTTAGATGGGCGTGGCAAAGAGACTCTCTTAGTTCATGGTGGCAGTAGTGGTATTGGTGTAACAGCTATTCAGATGGCTGTCGCTATGGGTCACGATGTCATCGTGACGGTGGGTGATTCGCAGAAAGCCAAAGCCTGTGAAGATTTGGGTGCTGTTTTAGCGATTAACTACAAAGAGCAGGATTTTGTTCAGGCAGTCAAAGCGCATACTCAAGGTCGAGGAGTTAATGTGATCTTGGATATGGTGGCAGGTCCTTATTTGGGACGTGAAATTAACTGCTTGGCTGATGATGGGCGTATTGTTGTGATTGCTCATCAAGGTGGCAAGATGTCAGAATTAGATGTGGGGCAAATTTTGCGCCGTCGCCTAACTATTTCAGGTTCAACCTTAAGACCTCGGTCAGTTGAATTTAAGGGGGCGATTACGCGAGCTCTAAGAGCGTATATTTGGCCATTAATTGAGTCGCAAGCGATTAAGCCAGTGATTCATGAAGTTTTTGCTCTTGAGGCGGCAGCGCAAGCTCACGCTTTAATGGAGTCTAGCCAGCATATTGGCAAAATAGTATTAAGTGTTTCGGAAATTTAAAAGATAACAATTAAACGATAAGAGAAATCAATGAGACCATTAACAATCATTGGTAATTGGAAGATGAATGGTGGCTTAGCTAGCAACCAGCAACTGTTAGAAAAGTTGTTGAGTGAGGGCGTCACCACTTTTGAAACGATTTGTCATCGCTTGCCTATTCGGGTGGGTGTTTGCGTTCCTTATCTTTATCTAGCGCAAGCGCAAAGCTTGCTAGGCTCTACAAAGCTAGCCTTGGGTGCTCAAGATGTGTCAGATCACCCCAATGGCGCTTATACAGGTGATGTGAGCGCCACGATGTTGCAAGAATTTGCTTGTCAGTATGTGATTGTTGGACATTCTGAAAGACGCCAATATCACCAAGAGAGTGATGCTTTAGTAGCTAGAAAAGCAAAAGCAACCCTGCAGGCGAAGATGACACCGATTATTTGTGTGGGTGAAACAGAAGCTGAATACGATGCAGGTAAGACCTTAAGCGTCGTGCGCCGTCAACTTCAAGCCGTGATTGATTTATTGCAAGGGCAAATTGCATCTTGCATCATTGCCTATGAGCCAGTTTGGGCTATTGGTACTGGTAAAGTGCCGACGCCTCAAGGGGCTCAAGATGTCCACCGAGAATTGCGTTTGCAGTTAGCGACTTTTGATGCTGAGGCAGCCTCTAAAGTCGCTATTTTGTATGGTGGCAGCCTAAAGGCTGATAATGCTAAAGATTTATTAGCCATGCCAGATATTGATGGTGGGTTGGTAGGTGGCGCATCCTTGGATGCCCAAGAGTTTCTGGCTATATGCCAAGCAGGTATTTAATTTAGTTTTTGGAGAATCAGATGGAATGGCTTAAGACTTTATTGATCGTTTTGCAAATTGTTGCAGCGATTGGTGTGATTGTGTTGGTATTGGTTCAGCAAGGTAAGGGTGCTGATATGGGCGCTGCTTTTGGTGGTGGTTCATCAGGTGGTTTATTTGGCGCTGCTGGTTCAGCTAACTTCCTTTCACGCTTAACAGCTATTTTTGCAACTGTTTTCTTCGTGGCAACTCTTGGCATCACTCTTTTGGGCTCAACTAAGTCTCAAAATGCAGGTGTTTTGTCAGGTACTAATGCACCAGTTCCAGCGGTTGAATCTGAGTCAGCAAAGCCTGCTGAGGCTAACCCAGTTCCACCGGCAGCGACCCCTGGTCAAAATATTCCTAAATAAGTCAAAAAACCTCAAAAAAACCCTAAATTTGAGCCTCATAGGCTAAAATCTTAGGGTTTTACCGTAGGCCGTCGTGGTGGAATTGGTAGACACGCTATCTTGAGGGGGTAGTGGCGTAAAGCTGTGCGAGTTCGAGTCTCGCCGACGGCACCAAAAGGGGGTCTGCAGCCTGTCAGAAAGCTGCAAGACCGTTTAGCGAAAATGATAAGTGTTGTTTTCTAGTTACGAATTGGAACGCTCTTGAACTTAGAAGCTTATTTCCCAGTACTACTTTTTATTCTCGTCGGCATTGGCGTGGGTCTTGTACCTATGACTTTGGGCAAAATTTTGGGCCCTAATAAGCCGGATTCTGAGAAAGTTTCCCCTTATGAGTGCGGTTTCGATGCTTTCGAAGACGCCCGAATGAAATTCGATGTGCGCTATTACTTGATAGCGATTCTTTTTATTCTTTTCGACTTAGAAACAGCTTTCCTCTTCCCATGGGGTGTGGCGTTATCTGAGATTGGTTGGCCTGGCTACATTTCGATGGCGATCTTCTTATTGGAGTTCGTGGTTGGTTTTGCCTATATCTGGAAGAAAGGCGCCCTTAACTGGGAGTAAGGACTGGACATGGCTTTAGAAGGTATCTTAAAAGAAGGTTTTGTGACCACATCAGCTGATAAGCTGATTAACTGGACACGTACAGGCTCTTTGTGGCCCATGACTTTTGGTTTGGCTTGCTGCGCGGTGGAGATGATGCACGCAGGTGCTTCACGTTACGACTTAGACCGTTTTGGTGTTGTGTTCCGTCCATCGCCACGTCAATCTGACCTCATGATTGTGGCTGGCACCTTGTGTAACAAAATGGCTCCAGCGCTTCGTAAAGTGTATGACCAAATGCCAGAGCCACGTTGGGTGATCTCCATGGGTTCATGCGCCAACGGTGGTGGTTACTACCATTATTCTTATTCAGTGGTTCGTGGTTGCGATCGCATCGTCCCTGTTGACGTTTATGTTCCAGGTTGCCCTCCAACAGCAGAGGCTTTGATGTACGGCATTATTCAATTGCAAGCCAAAATTAAGCGCACTAGCACGATTGCGAGAAAGGCTTGATATGTCAGACGTATTAACAGTGCTTAAGCAACGTTTAGAAAAAGTGTTAGGTCAAAAAGTCGCTCGCATCCATGAGGCACTTGGCGAGTTAACTTTGGTGGTTCGCTCAGAAGATTATTTGGAAGTTGCTAAAACTTTAAGAGATGAGCCAAGTCTTGGCTTTGATCAGTTAATCGACTTGTGCGGTGTGGACTACAGTGATTACGAGAATGCAACGTGGGAAGGTCCTCGTTTTGCAGCAGTTAGCCACTTGTTGTCAGTGAAAAACAACTGGCGCTTGCGCTTAAGAGTGTTTGCTCCTGATGATAGTTTCCCATTGGTAGCTTCTGTCACTCCAATTTGGAATTCAGCTAACTGGTTTGAGCGCGAGGCGTTTGACCTATTTGGTATTTTGTTTGAAGGTCATGATGACTTACGTCGTATCTTGACTGACTACGGTTTCATTGGTCACCCATTCCGTAAAGATTTCCCAGTTTCTGGCAACGTTGAAATGCGTTATGACCCAGAGCAAAAACGAGTTATTTATCAGCCCGTCACGGTTGAGACTCGCGAAGTGACTCCTCGAGTGATTCGCGAAGAAAACTACGGAGCTTAAAGTCATGGCAGAGATTAAAAATTACACACTGAACTTTGGTCCACAGCACCCTGCAGCTCACGGCGTTTTGCGTCTTGTATTGGAGTTGGATGGTGAGGTGATTCAGCGTTCTGATCCGCACATTGGTTTATTGCACCGTGCCACTGAAAAATTAGCTGAAACTCGTACATGGGTACAAAACGTACCTTACATGGATCGTCTTGACTATGTATCGATGATGTCCAATGAGCACGCTTATGTGATGGCGATTGAAAAGCTATTGCAAATTGATGTGCCTGTACGCGCTCAATACATTCGTGTGATGTTTGATGAGATCACGCGTTTATTGAATCACTTGTTGTGGATTGGCTGTCATGGTCTTGACGTCGGCGCGATGGCGGTGTTCTTGTACGCCTTCCGTGAGCGTGAAGATTTATTTGATATGTACGAAGCTGTTTCAGGTGCTCGTATGCACGCGGCTTACTATCGTCCGGGCGGTGTGTATCGTGATTTACCCGATACGATGCCTCAGTACTTAGCAAACAAGATTCGTGGTGAAAAAGCTGTTAAGAAACTGAACGAAAATCGTCAAGGTTCTTTGTTAGATTTCATTGAAGACTTCACTAACCGTTTCCCGGCTTATGTAGATGAGTATGAAACATTGCTCACTGACAACCGTATTTGGAAACAACGTTTAGTGGGTATTGGTGTGGTTTCACCTGAACGCGCTTTACAGTTGGGCTTTACGGGTGCAATGTTGCGTGGCTCTGGCATTGAGTGGGATCTGCGTAAGAAGCAACCTTATGAGGTTTACGACCAACTCGATTTTGATATTCCAGTAGGCGTGAATGGTGACTCTTATGACCGCTATTTAGTGCGTGTTGAAGAGATGCGTCAATCCAACAGAATTATTCAGCAGTGCGTGAAATGGTTGCGTGCAAATCCTGGTCCAGTGATGAGCGATAACCACAAGGTAACAAGTCCTAAGCGTGTGGATATGAAATCCAACATGGAAGATTTGATTCACCACTTTAAGTTGTTCTCAGAAGGTATTCACGTACCTGTGGGTGAGGCTTATGCAGCTGTGGAGCATCCAAAAGGTGAGTTTGGTATTTATGCAATTTCTGATGGTGCGAACAAGCCTTACCGCTTGAAGATTCGTGCTCCAGGCTTTGTTCATTTATCAGCTTTAGATGAAATGGCAAAAGGTCACATGTTGGCTGATGCTGTAACGATTATTGGTACGCAGGACATTGTGTTCGGCGAGATTGACCGCTAAAAGGATTAGAGAACGTATGTTGTCTGCACAAGCCCGCGCTGAGATAGATCGCAACATTGCTAAATATCCAGCTGACCAAAAACAATCTGCTGTGATGGCTGCATTGGTGGTTGCCCAAGACCAATATGGTTGGGTAACGCCTGAAGCTATTGAAGAGCTTGCAGTTATTTTGGATATGCCACCGATTGCTGTGCAAGAGGTTGCGACTTTCTACAACATGTATGACACCAAGCCTGTTGGCAAGTTCAAGCTAGCAGTTTGTACCAATTTGCCATGTGAGTTATCTGGCGGTACGCGTGCTGGTGAGTATTTGAAGAAGAAATTAGGTATTGATTACAACGAAACAACTCCATGTGGAACTTTCACTTTAAAAGAAGGTGAGTGCATGGGTGCATGTGGTGATGCGCCAGTGGCGATTGTGAATAACAAGACCATGTGTAGTTTTATGAGTAATGAAAAATTAGACGCCTTGATTGAAGAGCTAAAAGCAAAGGCACAAGGGGGTGCTGTATGACGTGTTTACATGACCGCCATATTCAGCCACTCATTTTGGCTGGCTTAAATGGTGATAACTGGCGTTTAAAAGATTACGTCGCGCGTGGTGGCTATGCGCAATTACGCAAGATTTTGACTGAAGGCATCACGCCTGAGGCTGTGATTGCTGAAGTGAAAGCTTCTGGTTTACGTGGCCGTGGTGGTGCTGGTTTCCCAACTGGTTTGAAGTGGAGCTTTATGCCACGTCAGTTCCCAGGTAATAAATACCTGGTTTGTAATACTGACGAAGGCGAGCCTGGCACGTTTAAGGATCGCGACATCATTCGTTACAACCCACATGCCTTGATCGAAGGTATGGCAATTGCTGCTTATGCAATGGGTATCTCTGTGGGCTACAACTATATTCACGGAGAAATCTGGGAAGGTTATGTTCGCTTTGAAGAAGCTTTAGAAGAAGCTCGTGCAGCAGGTTTCTTGGGCGACAAGATTTGCGGTTCAGAATTCTCATTCCAATTACATGCTCATCATGGTTGGGGTGCTTATATCTGTGGTGAAGAAACAGCGCTTTTAGAGTCTTTAGAAGGTAAAAAAGGTCAACCACGTTTTAAACCACCTTTCCCAGCAAGCTTTGGTTTGTACGGAAAGCCAACCACGATTAATAACACTGAGACTTTTTCTGCTGTGCCATTCATTTTTGCAGTAGGTGGTGAGGCATACGCTAAGTTAGGTAAACCTAATAACGGCGGTACAAAGATTTTCTCTATCTCTGGTGACGTTGAGCGTCCTGGTAACTATGAGATTCCATTAGGCACATCATTTGCAACTTTATTAGAGTTAGCAGGCGGTATGCGTGGCGGTAAAAAGATTAAAGCTGTGATCCCTGGTGGTTCATCAGCACCAGTGATTCCTGGTGCCATGATGATGGAAACCGATATGGACTACGACAGCATTTCAAAAGCAGGCTCTATGTTGGGTTCTGGTGCTGTGATTGTGATGGATGAAACTCGTTGCATGGTGAAGTCATTGCTTCGTTTGTCTTATTTCTATCACGAAGAATCATGTGGTCAGTGCACACCATGCCGTGAAGGTACGGGTTGGTTGTGGCGCATTGTGAACCGTATTGAACACGGAGAAGGTCGTCCAGAAGATCTAGATCTTTTGAATGATGTGGCTGCCAATATTCAAGGTAGAACAATTTGTGCATTAGGTGATGCTGCGGCAATGCCTGTGCGTGGCATGTTGAAGCATTACATGGATGAGTTTGCGTATCACGTTGAGCACAAGCGTTGCATTGTGCCGGCTTACGTTTAATTCATCAAAAGAGATCGACAGGAAAAAAGATGGTTGAAATTGAAATTGATGGCAAATCGGTAGAAGTCCAACAGGGCTCTATGGTGATGGATGCAGCCAAGAAATTGGGCACCCATATCCCTCATTTTTGCTATCACAAGAAATTATCGATCGCGGCTAACTGCCGTATGTGTTTGGTAGAGGTTGAAAAAGCACCGAAACCTTTACCTGCCTGCGCAACACCTGTGACACCAGGTATGAAGGTTCATACACATTCAGAAAAAGCAGTTCAGGCACAAAAATCAGTGATGGAATTCTTGCTGATTAATCACCCACTAGATTGCCCCATTTGCGATCAAGGTGGTGAGTGTCAATTACAAGATTTAGCAGTTGGTTACGGTAAAACGGAGTCACGTTACTCAGAAGAGAAACGTGTAGTCTTCCACAAGAATGTGGGTCCATTGATTTCAATGGAAGAGATGAGCCGTTGTATTCATTGCACACGTTGCGTGCGCTTTGGTCAAGAGATTGCTGGCGTGATGGAGTTGGGAATGCTTAATCGTGGTGAGCATTCTGAAATCACTTCCTTTGTTGGTAAATCGGTTGATTCTGAGTTGTCAGGCAACATGATTGATTTATGCCCAGTGGGTGCCTTAACTAGCAAGCCATTCCGTTATTCAGCGCGCACTTGGGAATTAGGTCGTCGTCGCTCAGTGAGCCCGCATGATTCTTTAGGTAGCAATATTGTGTTGCAAACAAAAGCTAACCAAGTATTGCGTACCGTTCCTTTAGAAAATGAAGCCATCAACGAATGCTGGATCAGTGATAAAGATCGTTTTGCTTACGAAGGTTTAAATAGTGCTGATCGTTTGAAGGTGCCGATGGTTAAGCAAGATAACCGTTGGGTTCAAACAGATTGGGAAACAGCTTTAAATTACATCGCCCGTTCTTTAAATTCTATTAAAGCGGATCATGGTGCTAATTCCATTGCTGCCTTGGCTCATCCAATGGCGAGTGTGGAAGAGCTTTATCTTTTACAAAAAGTGATTCGCGGTCTGGGTTCAGGCCAAGTTGAAACTCGTTTACGTCAACAAGATATTAGTGGTGCAGCGAAAGCGCCATGGTTGGGCATGAAGATTGCTGAGCTTAGCCAGTTACAAAGAGCTTTCTTCATTGGTAGTTTCTTGCGTAAAGATCAACCATTGTTAGCAGCTCGTGTACGCGCAGCGACGAAGCGTGGATTAAAAGTAACTCGTTTGGGTGCAAGTTCTGAAGATTGGTTAATGCCTATTGCAGCTAATGCATTAGCCACACCATCTAACTGGCCTGCTGAATTAGCGGGTGTAGCAGCAGCTGTTGCGCAAGCTAAAGGCGTAGCTGCTCCAAGTAATGCTCAAATTAGCGCTCAAGCACAAGCAGTTGCTGATAGCTTAATGACAGGTGAGCGTAAAGCTGTGTTCTTGGGAGCTGCTGCGATAGCTCATCCACAGTTTGCTCAGTTACATGCTTACGCGCAATTTATTGCTACACAAACTGGTGCTACTTTAGGTTTCTTGCCTGAAGGTGGTAATACAGTGGGTGCACATTTAGTTCACGCAGTTTCTGAGACAGGCGTTCAAGGTATTTTGGCTCAAGCACCGAAGGCTGTTGTATTGCTTCAGGTGGAACCAAGTGCAGATTTGATTGATCCGCAAGCAGCTAAGGCTGCATTAGCACAAGCAGGTACTGTGATTGCGATGACAGCATTTGATAGCCCAGAGTTAAGAGAAGTGGCTGATGTTTTATTGCCTGTCACACCTTACTCTGAAACTTCAGGCAGTTATGTCAACGCTGAAGGTACTTTGCAATCCGTGCAAGCTGCAGTTCGCCCACTAGGTGAAGCGCGCCCAGCATGGAAAGTATTAAGAGTGTTGGGTAATGTTTTAGGGTTAGATAATTACTACTTCAATACCTCTGAAGAAGTATTGGCTGAAGCCTTGCCAACTAGTTTTGAAGCGCAATTAAATAATCAAACATCAGCGACACCAGCAGTCACTAGCTTGTTTACGCCAGCGATTGAGCGCTTGGCTGATGTCACGATTCATTCAACTGATGCGATTGTGCGTCGTGCGCCTGCTTTGCAATTAACTCAGGATGCTAAACGTGCTGTGAAACTCGGTTTGCCAAGCGGCTTGTTTGCTCAGTTAGGGTTGAAAGAGGGCGACGCTGTCAAAGTATCTCAACAAGGTGCTAGCGTTGTTGTGCCAGCAACTGAAGAAAAATCCTTGATCGATGGTGTGGTGCGCTTGTCAGCAGGTACTGCTGTGAGTGCTCAGTTGGGCACCATGTTTGGTCAGTTGTCAGTGGAGCGTGTATGACCGAATTAATTCAATCCATTAATACGCATGGTCTTGCGCTATTCGGCGCCATGTTGTGGCCTATCGTTTGGACTTTGATCAAGATTGTGATCATTGTGTTGCCTATGTTTGGTTGCGTGGCTTACCTCACACTTTGGGAGCGTAAGTTAATTGGCTGGATGCACATCCGTTTAGGACCTAACCGTGTGGGTCCTTTAGGTTTGTTGCAACCGATTGCAGATGCTTTGAAGTTATTGCTTAAAGAAGTGATTTTGCCAAGCAAGGCAAATAAGGTTCTTTATATCGTTGCTCCAGTGATGGTGATTGCACCAGCTTTTGCCGCTTGGGCAGTGGTGCCATTCCAAGCAGACTTAGTTTTGGCTAACGTTAATGCTGGCTTGTTATATGTGATGGCTATTACATCGATTGGTGTTTACGGCATTATTTTGGCTGGTTGGGCATCAAACTCTAAGTATGCTTTCTTGGGAGCGATGCGCGCTTCAGCTCAAATGGTTTCTTATGAAATTGCGATGGGCTTTGGTTTAGCTGCCGTACTTTTAGTATCTGGCACCTTGAACTTAAGCGATATCGTGAAGTCTCAGCAAAGTGGTTATTTTGCTAGCTTAGGCTTGAACTTCTTGTCATGGAACTGGTTACCTTTGTTGCCAATGTTCTTGATCTACTTCATTTCTGGCGTTGCTGAACTAAACCGTCATCCATTTGACGTTGTGGAAGGTGAATCAGAGATCGTGGCTGGTCACATGATTGAGTACTCAGGTATGGCATTTGCGATGTTCTTCTTGGCTGAATATGCCAATATGATTTTGATCGCTGCTATGACATCTATTCTTTTCTTTGGTGGCTGGAGCCCGATTATTGATGCCCCAGTTCTAAGAGATATTCCTGGATTCTTCTGGTTAGTGGGTAAGACATTCTTCTTCTTGTCTTGCTTTATTTGGCTTCGTGCATCTTTCCCTCGCTATCGCTATGACCAGCTCATGCGTTTAGGTTGGAAGGTGTTTATTCCCATCTCCATTTTCTGGATTTTGTTGGTGGGTGCTTGGGTATTGTCGCCCTGGAATATTTGGAAATAAGGCGGGGATTAGACTATGTTCCAACGTATCCGTGAGTTCTTGAGCAGCCTCTTATTGAAAGAGCTATTCCAAGGCTTGGCTTTAACTGGTAAATATTTATTTAAACCAAAAATTACGGTGCAATACCCAGAAGAGAAGACGCCGATGTCTCCTCGTTTCCGTGGTGTGCATGCTTTGCGCCGTTATGAAAATGGCGAAGAGCGTTGTATCGCTTGCAAACTATGTGAAGCTGTTTGCCCAGCAATGGCGATCTCGATTGAATCTGATCAAAGAGAAGATGGTTCACGTCGCACCACTCGCTATGACATCGACTTAACAAAATGTATTTTCTGTGGTTTCTGCGAAGAAGCTTGTCCAGTG
>JACCEC013283062.1_pt1 | contig 17266 bp, 12 predicted proteins | sample 7450121 | NCBI WGS metagenome assembly JACCEC01 (sample SAMN15323455, study PRJNA562643) | freshwater metagenome | isolation source: river surface water | place: USA:Blue River Watershed | collected 2017-08-18 | reverse complement strand
CATTTGAATTCATCAACGGATTTCACGATACAGCCAACGCTGTTGCAACCGTAATCTATACCAACTCTCTTAAACCAACTCAGGCCGTAGTTTGGTCGGGTATTATCAACTTTATTGGAGTTGTGACTGGTGGTGTCGGAGTTGGAATGAGTATTGTAAATCTTCTTCCAGTAGAACTACTAATCGACCAAAATGTTTACCACAGTATTGCCATGGTGCTTGCTCTTTTGTTTAGTGCAATCATCTGGAACTTTGGTACTTGGTACTTTGGTATTCCTGCGTCAAGCTCACATACATTAATCGGTGCAATTTTAGGAGTAGGTTTAGGTTATGCCTTACTTCCCGATAACAAAATGGGGATTGCAGCCGTAAACTGGGATAAAGCAAAAGAAATCTTCTCAGCATTATTGCTATCGCCGATGGTGGGTTTTGCAATGGCAGTTTTCTTGATGTTTGCTTTGCGTAGATTATTAAGCAAGCCAATCAGAAAGCAAGTTTTTGATGAGCCAAATAAAGACGAAGCTCCTCCATTTTGGATTCGTGCTATATTAATTACAACCTGTACATTGGTGAGTTTCTTCCATGGCCGTAATGACGGACAAAAAGGCATTGGTTTAGTAATGTTGATTTTGATTGGTGTTCTTCCAACCTATTTTGCCATTAATAAAACCGTTGATTTTAATACCTTAAAGCCAGAACTGGCTACCATTTCGAGTCAAATTGCGTTGATTGATACAACGCATGCTTCAACCGCCGAAAAAGAGAAAATAGCTAAAGTAAATAAAAGCATAAAATTCTTAAATTCAGTAGCCGATAGTGGTAAAGTTGAGAAAACCAATGCTCTCGATATACGTAAGGCTTTATTGACAATTAGTAGTAATACTAAAAAATTAGTAGAAGACGACGAAATTGTATTGAGCGATAACAGCAAAGCAATTCTAAAAAATCTTGCAACTAAAGAAGAAAAAGGTATTCGTCGTTTCACAGACCACGCTCCAATGTGGGTTATCTTAATGATTTCTTTATCATTGGGTCTTGGTACGATGATTGGCTGGAAACGTATCGTAGTAACGGTTGGTGAAAAAATTGGTAAATCTCACCTTACGTATGCACAAGGTGCTTCAGCCGAACTCGTTGCTGCCACTACAATCGGTTTGGCTTCATTCTTCAAACTTCCAGTAAGTACTACTCACGCATTATCTTCGGGTATTGCAGGTACGATGGTAGCCAGTAAAGGTATTAAAAACTTACAGGCAGGAACAATCAAAAATATCCTTTTAGCTTGGGTATTAACTTTGCCTGTGGCCATTATTCTTTCGGCTTCATTATTTGTATTCTTCCGTTGGTTATTGTAATCAAGAGAGTATTACACACAATGTAAAAAAAATAAATAGTTATCAGAGATACTGCCAAAAGCGGTAGCTCTGATAATTCGTTTAATTGATAGGGTTTATCGAAAACACTATCAATTAAACATACTAACTTATTTTATAGTACGGACCTCACATCTCGTATTTACACAAACACCAATATGAAATTCTTCCAAAAATCACTCTCACGGAGAGTGCTGACGCTTGCTATACTCTTGTGTGGCGTGTTTTCGGTTAGCTATGCCCAACAAAAAGGTTCGTTAATGGAGTTTGATACTTCAATGGTTAAAAAGCTTTTACTTACAATCAAAAAGTATGAATATGTAGGTATTAGTGGGTATATGCAACCGCAGTTTCAGATTAGTCAATCAGAAGGGGCGAAATCGTTTAATGGTGGCGATTTTGCAGCAAATGTAAATAATCGTTTTATCCTCCGTCGTGGTCGTATTAGGTTTGATTATGCTCGATTTGATAAAAATAATATGCCACAAATAAACTTTGTATTTCAGTTTGATGGGACAGAAAGAGGAGTTGTAATTAGAGATTTTTGGGGACGCATCTACGAAAATAAACTGAATATGTTTTCTCTCACAACAGGGATGTTTGCTCGACCATTTGGTTTTGAAATAAATTATTCCTCAAGCGACCGAGAGGCCCCCGAACGTGGAAGGATGTCGCAGATTTTAATGAAAACCGAGCGTGATATAGGAGCAATGGTAACACTTGATAGTAGGGTTGTTAAGAATTTTATAAAAAATATTAAGTTTGATATAGGTGTGTTCAACGGTCAGGGCTTGTCTGGTACAGCCGACTTTGATAGTCATAAAGATGTCATTTCTCGTCTTTCATTAAAACCCTCTAAAATCTCTCCAAAACTCATTATCAGTGGAAGTGTTTCGGGCTTATTTGGTGGTATGGAACAATTTACGAAGTATATCTACAAAATGTCGGGCAATCAATCTTTTGTAGTTGATTCTTCAGCTTCGAATGTAGGTAAAATAGCACCACGAAAATACTATGGTGCTGATGTGCAAATAAAAATTCCAAACCGAGTAGGGCAGACCGAATTTAGAGCGGAGTATATCAGAGGCACACAGACCGCGACTCAAAGTTCAAGCGAAACCCCAGGCGTTATTCCAACGCTCAATGGCAAAAATGCTCCGTTGTACATTCGTAATTTTGATGGGGCATATTTTTACTTCTTACAGCATTTAGGAAGTAAGAAACACCAATTTGTAGCAAAATATGATTGGTACGACCCCAATAAGAAAGTAAAAGGCACAGAAATAGGTAAGACATTTACGGCAGCCGATATTCGATTCAATACCTTAGGTTTGGGCTATGTAGTTTATCCGAACGATAACCTGAAAGTGACGTTTTGGTATGAAATGCCCAAAAACGAAAAAACAAGTTTAACCGATTATTCGACCGATGTGAAAGATAATAACTTTACTTGTCGAGTACAATATCGTTTTTAATTGTACTTAACATCAATTAAAAAAAATCCTGCTGAAATTTCAACAGGATTTTTTTATGTGCAAAACTTTGTTCTTTTATAAAAAATAAAATACTTTTTCCTAAATTTGTACAATATTCAGTATGCAAGCATACTAAAAAAGTATTGAATACTTTAGAGTTTGGTTTGCTTATTTCAGTGTTTCTTGCATTTACAATTCATCATTAAACATTTATCATTATTTAGATGGAAACCTACGGTAAAATTCTAACTATTGCCAGCCCACTATTTTTATTATTAGTGCTTATCGAAAAGGCGTATGGCCATTTTGCTCGAAAAGATTCATTTAAGGCAATGGATATGATTTCGAGCCTGACTTCGGGTTATACTAATTCGGTGAAAGATGTTTTAGGCCTAAGTGTCTCGATTCTTTCTTACGAATGGATGGTAAGACATTGGACAGTCTATAAAATTGAGTCAACGATTTGGGTGTATATTATTGCTTTCGTTTCGCTCGATTTGACTGGCTATTTGGTTCACCGAATGGCACATTCTATCAATTTCTTTTGGAATAAACACGCCATTCATCACAGCTCCGAAGAATTTAATCTGGCTTGTGCTTTACGCCAAAGTATTTCGTCGTTTGTGAGTTTGTTTACTATTTTCTTACTGCCTGCCGCATTATTAGGGGTAGAACCTAAAGTAATAGCTATTGTGGCACCACTGCATCTTTTCGCACAGTTTTGGTATCATACGGTGTATATCGGGAAAATGGGAATTCTCGAAAAAATCATCGTTACACCTTCGCATCATCGAGTGCATCACGCCATTAATCCCGAATATTTGGATAAAAACCACGGACAAATTTTTATTATTTGGGATAAACTTTTTGGTACTTTTCAAGAAGAATTACCCAATGTTCCACCTGTGTATGGCATTACTCGCCCCGCCAGCACGTGGAATCCGATAAAGATAAATTTCCAGCACCTCTGGTTTCTAATCAAAGATGCTTATCATACTAATAGTTTGAAAGATAAATTCCGTATTTGGTTCATGCCAACGGGCTGGCGACCAGCCGATGTTGAGGCTCGTTTTCCTGATAAAAAAATTGAAGACCCTTATAATTTCGAGAAATACGCCCCAAAAATATCTAAACCAATGCTGGTTTGGATATGGTTTCAGTTTTTGTTTACCTTCGGAATGTTGTATTACTTCTTCGGAAACATCGCCAAATTTGGCGTACCAAATATGTTCATTTACGGCGGATTTATCTATCTAACTATTTTTGCTTATACCGAATTGATGGACAGAAACCCCTACGCAATTGCTTGGGAATTGCTCAAAAATATCATTGGCTTTGCTTTGATATACCAAATGGGCGATTGGTTCGGTAGTAGTGCCAAATATCCTTGGGCTTCGGCCGTAATGATGGCTTACTTTGTACTTTCAACCGCTGTAACGCTTTATTTTGTGTGGTTTGAAATTCGAGAAGAAAGTAAGGAAATAACGCTGGCGTAGAAATTTGCTAAGAGAAGTCAGATATAAAGAGCGGCACATCACAAAGATGTGCCGCTCTTGTTTTAATGCCCAAACAGGGTCTGATGCCCATATTCATAGCCTTGTTTAATAATTTCCTTTACATCTTTGGTCGTAAAATCGGTTAGCTCAATATGCAGAGGCTCTTTTGGGCGAATAACCGTGAGTTTGATTTTCTTTGTCAGATGAAATGGCCCAATATTGCCATAATTTTGAGCATAATTTTCAGCCCATTCAATATCACTATTTTCAAACTGATTTACTGTAATATCTTTTATACGCTCAATCAAACTAAAAAAACTTCGGTAATTAAAATGCTCTAATGGTCGATTTTTTGGATGAGTAGCCACACAATAAATCTCGGTTGCTCCATCTTCAATGGCTTTGCGGAGCGGTACAACTTCTCGTAAACCTCCATCCATGTACGCTTGGCGGTGGTCGCCACCAATCTGAATCGCTGGCATAATAAAAGGCAACGAACTACTGGCACGCAGATAATCTAAAAAATGTTGCTCAAGCGGGTCGGTGTAGTGCATTTCGCCCGTATTGATATTTACGGCCCCAACTTTTAGTTTGATGGGGCTTTTCCGCATAGTTGTTACATTCAAATATTTTTTTAGTTTTTCGTGCAAAGGGTTTGTATCAATCAAGCCATCAAAACGACTCAAAAGTGTATCAATTCCCAACGAAAACTTCGATTTTAATACCCCAATATCAGAAGGCTGTGTAATATTTTCGAGCCAAAATTGAAGTAGTTTTTTATTGACCAAATCCCAGTCGATTTTACCTTTTTCGAGGTGTTGTTTACCCGCTTCATTGACCATGAAAGAGCCATTTAAAGCTCCCGCCGAAATACCATAAATCATTTCGGGTTTGAAACCCGTATCCAAAATTGCATGAATTACACCTACTTGCCAAGCTCCTTTGAGTGAACCGCCACCTAAAACTAATGCCCTCATTTATAAAAGTATTTTTTTACCACGCCAATAATACGACTAAAATAACTAATTTTGAAAAAAAGTTTAGCAAATACAGTGCTCAAAAAGTAAACCTTATTGTCGGACAGTGTGTTTACTATTGAAATGAGCGTTTTTACTCAGGAAATATCGAAAATTAGTTGTTAAAATTGATATAATTCAAGAAAAATTTGAACAAAAGCATTAAAAATAATATATTTTTCTTTAATCTGCTCAATAAGTCAGAAATCAATCGTAAAATTGCACACGCAGGGCAAAACAACATTTTGCTCACCTCTTCATGTCGTTAGATATTAACCAAATACAAGCCCCAATCGAACAAGATTTGGAGATTTTCGAGAAGAAATTCCGCCAGTCAATGAAGACCGACGTGATGCTGCTCGACCAAATCATGAAATATATTATTCATCGGAAAGGTAAGCAAATTCGTCCGATGTTTGTGTTTCTGACTGCTGGAACTATCGGTCAAATCAACGAAGCTACGTATCGGGGTGCCGCCCTCATCGAACTCTTACACACGGCTACGCTCGTACATGATGATGTCGTGGATGATTCGAACTACCGCCGTGGTTTTTTCTCAATTAAAGCACTTTGGAAAAATAAAATCGCTGTTTTGGTGGGCGATTATCTGCTTTCTCGTGGTTTGCTTTTGAGCGTTGATAACGGTGATTATGATTTACTAAAAATTGTATCGACGGCCGTAAAAGAATTAAGCGAAGGCGAGTTATTACAAATTGAAAAAGCCCGCAAACTGGATATTACTGAAGATGTTTACTACGAAGTAATTCGCCAAAAAACTGCTTCTTTGATTGCTTCGTGTTGTGCAGTTGGAGCGGCTTCGGTTGGTGCAAACGCCGAAGTAGTGGCCAAAGCCAAACTTTTGGGAGAAAAAATCGGCATGGCGTTTCAGATTAAAGATGACCTCTTTGATTATGGCGATGCCGAAATCGGTAAACCAACGGGCATTGATATAAAAGAAAAGAAAATGACATTGCCGCTGATTTATGCGTTGAATCATGCGTCGTGGTCTGATAAACGAAATATTATAAATTTAGTAAAAAATCACTCCGAAAACCCTAAAAAAGTCGCAGAAGTGATTGATTTTGTTAAAAAATCAGGTGGGATTCAATATACTACCGAAGTAATGAAACGCTTCGTAAAAGAAGCCAACGATATCCTCTTTACATTTCCCGACTCTGCTTTCCGTCAATCATTACACGATTTAGTATTGTTTTCTATTGAACGTACTAAATAACTTGTAAATTTAAAATTAATTATTTATTCTGGTTATTTCAAATGTCTTGTTTAAATTGAATATATTGTATGTACAAATGTATTTATAAATTCGATTTAAATGATTTGTTTTGAGTGTATCAAAATGATTAGATATATTAAATATGTAATTTTATTTGTATAAATTGTACTATTTGAAATAAAAGTTTATATAGAAATTTTAATAAAAAATGAAAATAATACTTAAAATATTAATAATGAGTCTGTTAGTGAATAGCGTAGGTGCTCAGACAATTGAAAAAAAGGTTAATAAAACCCAAATATTAGATTATATTTCTACACTTCCATCTAATGTAAAGGTGACGATGGCACTTGAAAATATAGACGGAAAACCTTACTTTGAATACAGGACTGATGTAAAAGTGCCATCAGCAAGTGTGATAAAGGTGCCGATTCTGATGTCGTTGATGGAAAAAGTACAAGCCAACGAAATTAGTTTATCGAAAGTCCATCGTTTGATGAATGCTGAAAAGGCGGGTGGTTCGGGTGTTTTGATGAATGCTTCGGAAGGTAAAAAGTTGACAATCAGAGAGATTGCCCAAGAGATGATTCGTACGAGCGATAATACGGCTACCAATATTCTGATTCGTGAAATCGGAATGGAGACGATTAACCAAAATCTTACGAAATGGGGAGCTACAAAAACACACCTTAATCGTGTGATGATGGATATAGAAGCAGTGAAACAAGGACGTGAAAATTATATCAATGTGCTGGAAATCAATGCTTTGTTGCGGATGATTTATGACAAAAGAGTTGCGACACCCACACTGTGCGATGAAATGATAAGTATGCTAAAAAACTGCGAAGATAAAACTACGATTCCGAGTCAGCTTCCGCAAGAATTAGAGATTGCTCATAAAACTGGTACACTCGCTTATGTTAGGGGTGATGCAGCTCTTGTTTTCACGCCCCAGCCTTTTGTACTCTCAATCTTTGTTGAAGGTTTCGATAAGGAAGCAACTGCCGAAAAAATAATCGGTGATTTAGCTAAGATTTGTTGGGAAGGGTTGAAGTAAGGTATCAGTGCGGAGGTATTGGTATAAGAAAAAGCTAAGATTTCACTATATTTGAAGCTTATATATTAAAGTATATAAAGGAGAAACCCGAAAAGCCTCATAAAATGAGTAGGGACGGATTGCCGAAAACGTATAGAGTAGGCTCATCTAATCTATTATAAAGTTATGAAAAAGAGTATTTATTTGTTTGTGTTTGTTCTTTGCTTAGCGTTAAATGGTCAACTTTTTGCTCAGGGTTGGGAACAAGTTGGGCGTGAAGGCGACTGGAAAAATACGGCTGGAATTATTTCGATGAATGGTTATTTGTATAGCCTTGAGCATAACGGTACGCTTTACCGAACTGATAAAACGGGACGTTATGAGCAACTTGGAAAAGCTGGAAGTTTTGCTAATGTTGATTTTGGGGTAGCACTTGATGGTGAAATTTGGACGATTGAAAACGGAAACTTGTACCGAAATGATGCCCGTACATTGGCTTGGATTCAGATTGGAAAATCAGGCGATTGGAAAAATACAGCGGCCGCTGCAGCAATGGATGGTAAATTATATACGATTGAAACGGATGGTACGCTCTATGAAACTTCAAAAGATGGTTCGTGGCGTCCGATAGGAAATAAGGGAGAGTTTAAGGAGGTAAGCATGCTCCAAGCAATGGATAGTTATTTATGGACGATTGAGAATGGTACTTTATACCGAACAAGTATCAAAGCCATGCGATGGGAGCAGATTAGTAAAGAAGGTGATTTTGCCGAAACGATTGCTATGGTGGCTGAAGGTGGATTTTTGTGGAGTGTTGAGCAGGATGGTACACTATTTAAAAATGATAAAAACGGTAATTATCAACAAGTTGGAGAGAAAGGATTACTCAAAGATGTCAATATGATTGCAGCAATGGGAGGAAGACTTTATGTAGTTGAAAATGGTACGCTTTATAGAACTACCAATTAAGAATCTATTGCTACTTACGTAAAATGCCCGCTACGAAATAGTGGGCATTTTTTATGGAATATAACAAACGTCGCTTAGAGGATTTGCCGAGTAGGGCAAAAGAATGTTGTTCGCCCTCCCACTTTTGTAATAGAAATTTGCTCGCCACAATCGGGGCATTTTCCTATTAATTCGTTCTTCTGGATTCCCCAACCTCGTGCATGAATGAGAAAGTTCGTCGGAAAATCATCATAGTTTGCTTGGCAATTAATGGCTGTTTGAATAACTAACTTGATGGCTTTGTGAATCTCAACTATCTCATTACCTGAGAGTTGGCTTGAAATTCGTTCGGGGTGGATTTTTGCTTGAAACAATACATCATCGACAATCCAATTGCCAATTCCTGCCACCGTCGATTGGTCGAGTAGCACTGATTTGATGGGAGCGTTTTTCTTTTTTAGGGTTTTGCTCAATTCTTCGACTGAAATTTCAAGGGCATCTTTATTGATTTTCTTGCGGGTAAGATATTCATCAATATTTTCTACGATACCTATTCGTTCAAACTTTCTCGGACATAAAAATCCGAGTTTAAAGCCATTGGCAAAACGAAATACGATGCGAGCAAAACGTGGAGTATCTTCTTCGTCTCGGAAGTAAGCTAAATCGCCTGTCATACCAAAATGAAAGTGTAGCCAATAGGGAGCATCGAGTTGAGCAAAGAGGTTTTTACCGATACGTTTGGTGCCAATAAATTGCTTATTTCGTAGTTTTTCTACCAAAACGTCGTAGTCAGTCGTGAGCAGTTTGGTATCTTGTACATACACATCAACGATGGGTTGATACAAACTTGTTTCTTCAAAATATCGGCGGTAGGTTTCTACCTCTGGAAGTTCGGGCATGAGGTTTTGCTTATTGTGTTTCTAATTTAACCCTTTTGCTGGGTTTTTGTTTGTTAAAGTTTTGTATAGAAATAGATTTCTCAATTATCTTTCTTAATTTGTATCCCATTCAATCTTAAAACAAAAAATGGCTAACCTCAATACAAAACTTAACAAAACTAACACCTACGATGCTATTGTGATAGGCTCAGGCATGAGCGGTGGTTGGGCTGCAAAAGAGCTTTCGGAAAAAGGGCTAAAAACATTGGTACTGGAAAAAGGCCGAATGGTAAATCACGTAGAAGATTATCCAACGATGATGCTCGACCATTGGGAACTTGAACACCGTGGAGCTTTGACCGATGAAGACCGTAAGCGTCATCATATCCAAATCAGAAGTGGTTTTGTGGGTGAAGCTGCCAAGCATTTCTTTACGAATGATTTGGATAATCCTTACCAAGAAATTAAGCCTTTTGACTGGATTCGTGGAAACCACGTAGGTGGTCGTTCGATTACTTGGGGCAAGCATACGTATCGTTGGAGTAACTATGATTTTGAAGCCAACGCTCGTGAAGGAATAGCCATCGACTGGCCGATTCGCTACAAAGATATTGCTCCGTGGTATTCTTATGTTGAGAAATTTGTAGGAGTAAGTGGCGAAAAACTGGGTTTAGACCACTTACCCGATGGCGAGTTTTTACCGCCAATTCCGCTCAATTGTTTGGAAGACCATTTCAAACAACAACTCAAAAATAAATTCAAAAATCGTATTGTAACCCCTGGGCGTGTGGCTCACCTTACGCAGCCAACTGAAGTTCATTTGGCTTTGGGAAGAGGTAAATGTCAGAATCGAAACCGTTGTTCGAGAGGCTGTCCGTATGGGGCATATTTTAGTAGTAATGCCGCTACTTTACCCGCAGCCAATAATACTGGCAATTTTGTAATCAGACCCAATTCGATTGTTAAGGAAATTATCTTTGATGAAGCTACCCAACGAGCAACGGGCGTGCGAGTGATTGACTCCGAAACCAACGAAGTACATGAGTTTAAGGCAAAAATTATCTTTTCGTGTGCTTCAACTTTGGCTTCTACACAAGTGTTGCTCAACTCAAAATCAAGCCGTTTCCCGAACGGAATGGGTAATGATAGTGGTGAATTAGGCCATAATCTCATGGACCACCATTACCATGTGGGAGCAATGGGAGATTTTGATGGTTTGAAAGACCAATATTACAAAGGACGTAAACCTGCGGGGCTTTTCATTCCGAAGTATGTAAATATTGATGAGGCCTCTAAAAACCCTAATTTCTTGCGTGGCTATGATTATCAAGGTGCAGGTGCTGGTCGAGCAGGCTGGGGCAGAGGTGCTGACGAACACGCCATTGGTGCCGATTTTAAAGAATCGCTTTACAAACCTGGTGGTTGGAGTATGGGACTTATGGGTTTTGGTGAAGTGCTTCCTTACCACGAAAACAAAGTAACTTTACACGAATCGAAAGTTGATAAATGGGGAATTCCGCAGCTGGTTTTTGATGCCGAAATAAAAGACAACGAACTCAAAATGCGTAAGCAAATCATGGCTGATGCGGCCGAAATGCTTGAAGCATCGGGCTTTAAGAATATCCGAACCTTTGATAATGCGGGTGGCTTGGGCAATGGCGTTCATGAAATGGGAACAGCCCGCATGGGCAAAGACTCAAAAACATCGGTTTTGAATGAAAATAACCAAATTCATGCGGTGAAAAATGTTTTTGTAACCGATGGTGCTTGCATGACCTCTTCCAATTGTGTGAATCCATCTATTACATACATGGCTCTTACAGCACGTGCGGCCAATTTTGCAGTTTCAGAATTGAATAAGAAGAATTTATAAGTTAATGATAAATGATTACATCGCCCTGCCCCCTTCAAAGGGGAAATTTCTACACGAGAACAGAAAACTCCCCCTCTGAAGGGGGCAGGGGATGTCTTTTCAGCGAAAAAGTAATTTAAAAATAAAAAGATGATACCATGAATCGTAGAGAATATATAAAAAATACGGCGTTGGCATTGGGTTTGGGAGTTTCGGGAGTGGCCTTTTCCGAAATCTTCATTGCTTGTGCCAAAGATGCGAAATTAGATTGGAAACCAGTTTTCCTATCGACTAACCAAGCCGCCACAATTGCCGAAATTGCCGAAACAATTTTACCTAAAACTAAAACCCCTGGGGCAAAAGAACTGGGTGTACCTCAGTTTATAGATAAGATGGTCAATGATACCATGGATGCTAAAGGAAAAGAACAATTTGTAAAAGACCTCGATGCTTTTGATGAGGTTTGTAAAGATAAATACGGCAAAAACTTTGTAGAACTTGAGCCAGTCAAGCGAGAGGCTTATTTACTTGAACTCGAAAAAGAAAATCCACGCTCAGGTATGAATTTGTGGGGAATCAATCTCGAACCAGATGCTCCGAAACCAACCTTTTATAAGACCGTAAAAAGTTTGACGCTCTTTGGTTTTTATACTTCCGAAAGTATCGGTAAAAATGTGTTGGTCTACGACCCTATTCCAGGTGAATATATGGCTTGTATGCCACTTAAAGGCCAGAATGCTTGGAATGAATAAAGCCAAGGCTTACAGCATTAGGTTGTAGAAAATTTTTTAAAGGTAAAAAACGGGTGTCAGAGCAGAGTCGAAGACCCAGTTTTTTACCTTTCATCATTTTATAGTAGCTACTTAATCAATTTTTAGCGGTTTTTAGTAGATGTTTTCTTTACTTTTACTGAAATACACTTTTAAAACATAAAAATATATTACCTATGCAAAAAACTCTGATGGTACTGTCTTTTGGTTTACTCATGGCAAGCTGTACCAAAAAAGCTGTCGTTAGCTCCTCACAATCTTCCAATGGTTCGTCGTATCAATATTCGGTTGATTTAACAAAAGTTGATAATGATAAATTAGAGGTTACTTTGATTAACCCCAAAATTGATACCGACGAAATTACGTTTCGTTTGCCAAAGACCGTACCAGGTACGTATTCGACCGATGATTATGGTCGTTACTTATCAGATTTCAAAGCCTTCGACTCGAAAGGTAATCAGCTTACAGCTAATAAGTTAGATGTAAATAGTTACACCATTAAAGATGCTAAGAAACTCCACAAAATCAGTTATAAAATTGATGATACGTGGGATTCGCCCGAAATAAAAGGTACAAAGATTTTTGAGCCAACGGGTTCGGATATTGTAGCTAACAAAGAATATTCAATCAACACGCATTGTTTTTTTGGTTATTTTGATGGCATGAAGCAAGTGCCGTATCAAGTAACTTTCACCAAGCCTAATGGTTTTTATGGTGCTACCTCGATGGTGGCAAAAAGTAGTACAGCCACGACCGATGTATTCGAGATGAATAATTACATGGATTTGGTAGATGCTCCAATTCTGTACACACAACCCGATACTACAGTTTTGAAAATTGGTGGTGCCGATATTTTGGTTTCGGTATATTCGCCAAATAAAATGGCTAATTCAAAAGAAATTGCAGCCAATATTAATACTTTATTGAACGCTCAAAAAGAATATTTAGGTGGAAAATTGCCAATCAAAAAATATGCTTTCTTGATTGTATTATCAGATAGCAAAACCATGACAAGTTTTGGGGCTTTAGAGCATTCGTATTCTTCTTTTTATTATTTGCCAGAAGGTACATCGGAAGCACTTTCGCAAACCGTAAAGGATGTAGCTTCACATGAGTTTTTCCATATCGTTACGCCACTAAATATTCACTCTGAAGAAATCGGTAATTTCGATTACAACAACCCTAAAATGTCGAAACACCTTTGGATGTATGAAGGTTTGACCGAATACGCAGCAGGACACATGCAGGCAAAATATGAGTTGATTACGCTTTCAAAATACTTAGACATGCTTCGTCAGAAAATTACGACCATGAAAAGCATGAAAGATAATCTGCCATTTACTGAAATGAGTGCCAACGTATTAGATAAATACAAAAACCAGTACATAAATGTCTATAACAAAGGGGCGTTGATTGGTTTGTGTTTGGATATTAAACTTCGCCAGCTTTCGGGGGGGAAATATGGTACACAAAATTTGATGCAAGATTTATCGAAGACCTACGGCAAGACCGTTTCGTTTAAAGATGATGAATTATTCGATAAAATTACGACGTTGACCTATCCAGAAATTCGTCAGTTTTTTGCTACGTATGTAGAGGGAAAAGAACCACTACCGTTAACAGATATTTTACAAAGTGTAGGTATTGAATATACCGCAGAAGCAACCGTGAAGCAAGCAAGTCTGGGTGGAATTGCTATCGGGTTTAACCAATCGACAAATCGTTTGAAAGTGGCAAACATTGATAAAGTAAACGATTTTGGTAAAGCTATCGGATACAAAGCCAATGATGAATTAGTCTCAATTAATGGTCAGGCAATGGAGATGATGAGTATTCAAGCTATTATGAATGAATATAGTGCTAATACAAAAGAAGGAGAAACCGTAACGGTAGAAGTAGCTCGCAAAAATGCTGAAGGTAAAGAAGAAATCATAAAACTTTCGGCACCTGCAATTTTAGTAGAAACCAAACAAAAAAATGTATTACGATTGACCGAAAACCCAACAGCTGAACAATTAAAGTTGAGAAATTTCTGGTTGAAGCCATAATTTAGATTTAATCAATACATAATAAAAGCCGAGACTATGGAAGAAAATTTTATGGTCTCGGCTTTTGTAATTAAAATAGCACATCTTGAATTTCTTTGGTTCGTTCAAAAATTGCTTTAGCAAACGGACAAAGCGGAAGAATCTTGAAACCATTAGCACGAGCATATCCAACACCTGCCATAACAAGCTTTTTACCCACGCCTTTGCCTTCAAACTCAGAGAAAACTTCCGTGTGGTCAATGATAAATTTATTTTCACCTGCCCAAACGTAAGTCATTTCGCCTGCAACTGTATTATTTTCTATGGCTTTGAATATGCCATTCTTTGTGCCATTTTCTTGTGTGATTTCCATTTTTTCGTTTTTTTGTAAAAATGCGAAGTTTAGTTCTCAATTACAAAACTTTATAGGTTTGATAAATACTTTGAATATATCCAAATCATCTATTTGTTTTTTGATAATGGCATTTTATAAATTTTGTGATTTTTTTATTTCTCAAAACAAAATTTGTTAATCTTAGAAAAGTTATATGTATTATAGTTTCAAGACTATTGTTTTTTGCTCAAAAATGCCTAATAAATAAGCATTTACATATCTTTTTATTAATAAAAATGTAGTTTCTGATGGTAGACTTTAGGTTGCTGTCTAAAAAAAATACAAACTTTCTTGTAAATGCTTGTTTCCTAAAAATATTGGCAGTACTTTTGCACTTGTAATTAAAAAAGGCACATCCGTTATCGGGCCTCTGCGTCAATAAAATCGTTTTGTTGTTTCTCTTCATTCAATTTCCTTTCAGTGCAGCAACGGATGGTTCTCATCGTTCGCTCTATCATTTTTTTCGGCTATCGGGGCAAACCACGGTTTTGCGTGAGGACGACAGTGTACGTTCCGACTAAAACATTTTATCCTTAATGGAACAAGTAAAATTTTCTGACCTCCCAGTTTCAGAGTACATCCTTCGTGCAGTTGAAGAAATGGGTTTCGAGTACACAACTCCAATTCAAGCACAAGGTATCCCAGTTGTAATGCGTGGTGGTGATTTCATCGGACAGGCTCAGACAGGTACAGGTAAAACAGCAGCATTTGGTATCCCTGCAATCGAAGCAGTTGATGTTGATAGCAAAAGCACACAAGTATTAGTAATGTGTCCAACTCGTGAGTTGGCTCTCCAAGTAAAAGAACAAATTCAGAAATTAGCTAAGTACAAAAGAGGCCTCAACGTAGCTGCCATCTATGGTGGAGAATCGTATGAGCGTCAGTTTTTGGCTTTGAAAAAAGGTTCACAAATTGTGGTCGGAACACCTGGCCGTATCATGGACCACATCGACCGCAAGACCTTAATATTGAGCGATATTAAGTTGGCTATTTTAGATGAAGCTGACGAAATGCTTAACATGGGTTTCAGAGAAGACATCGAAAAAATCTTGTCTTTTGCCCCAGAAGAGCGTCAAACAGTGTTATTCTCGGCAACAATGTCGCCCGAAATCCTTTCAATTGCGAAGCGTTTCCAGAAAAACCCTGAAATCGTTCGTACATTGAAAACAGAGGTTTCAAACGCCAACATCGAGCAATTTTATTTCTCGGTTCGTCGTGAGGCGAAAATGGAAGTAATGACTCGTTTGATTGATGTACATAACTTGAAATTGATGTTGGTATTTGCCAACACAAAATCGAAAGTTGACGAAATCGTAAGTGATTTACAGATTCGTGGCTATGCTGCCGAAGGTCTTCACGGCGATATGCGTCAGCAAGTACGTACGCAAGTAATGAGTAAATTCCGTGCGGGTACAACCACAATTTTGGTGGCAACCGACGTAGCTGCTCGTGGTATTGACGTATCGGGTGTTGATGCTGTATTCAACTACGATGTACCGCAAGATTTAGAATATTACGTTCACCGTATTGGTCGTACGGGCCGTGCTGGAAAGACTGGAAAAGCATTTATGTTTATTTCGGCTCGTGAAAGAGGTGCTTTACGTGGAATCGAAAACTATACGAAAGCCAAAATCGAACAAGGCGTTATACCGCCTTATGCTGAGTTAGTAAAAACTCGTCACCAAAGATTTGTTGACCAAGTAAAAGAAACTCTTACAGCAGGTGTTGATACTACTTACGATGGAATTATTGCACAATTGAGCGAAGAAGGTTATTCTGATGCACAAATCATGGCTGCTTTGATTAAAATGCAAGTAGGTGAAGTGAAGAGTGAATTTGCTGACCATCAATTATCTGATACCTTCCGTGAGGCAAGAGGCGGCGATAGAGATGCAAGATTTGGCGGAAACAGCCGTGACTCAAGAGCTCCATACGGACGTAGAGAAGGTGGCCGTGATGGCGGACGTGACGGAGGATTCCAACAACGTGAGCGTCGTTTCGAACCAAGAGAACGTCGTCAAGAAGGTGGACGTGGCTCAGGTAATGCCGACATGGTACGTTTGTTTTTGAGCTTAGGCCGTAAAGATAACGTTGCTCCAAATCATATTGTTGGTGCGATTACTTCAGAAACTCGTATTGCTGGTCGTGCGATTGGACAAATTGATATTTACGACAAATTCAGCTTTGTAGAAGTACCGCAAGCGGATGTGAAGCGTGTATTGGAAGGAATGCAAGGCAAAACTATCAATGCTCGCCAAGTGAGCATGGAAGTTGCTAAGTAATATTTAGCGGGCGGCGTTCCGCTCCACAGACAAAAGTCAACGGACGAAAGTAAAAAGCGAAGTGAAAGTTTTTCGAGACTTTTGCTTCGCTTTTTTGATAAAATCGGTGCCTGAGCGGAGTCGAAGGCCCGATTTTAACAAAAAAGAGTTTTGACGCTTTAATCTATTTGTACGCTTCCTTCATTGGTGAAAGTGATGCCTGAGTCAATTGACTTGGTGTTTGAGCAGACTTATTCGGTGCCTGAGCGGATTCGAAGGCAGCGTTCGAATAATGACTGTCATTTCTACATTCAGCAAGTTTATGCAATGCTTCAAACTTTCCATTAATTAAAGCTTCTTTCTTTTTTCTACTCCATTTCTGAATTTGTTTTTCTCGTAGAAATGCTTCGTCTATTCTGTTAAATTCTTCAAAATATACGAGTTCGACTGGACGATGTTTTCGAGTATGATTTGAGCCCTCGCCATTTTGATGTTGCTGAATTCTG
>JACCEC010940474.1_pt1 | contig 17271 bp, 14 predicted proteins | sample 7450121 | NCBI WGS metagenome assembly JACCEC01 (sample SAMN15323455, study PRJNA562643) | freshwater metagenome | isolation source: river surface water | place: USA:Blue River Watershed | collected 2017-08-18 | reverse complement strand
ACCTCTTCGATGTTGATCTCTTCGAATGTAACTCCGAGATCAGCCAATTGAGATTTTAGGCGTTTGCAATAGCCACACCAGGTGGTTGAGTACATAACAAAGGACATGAGTTAAGCCTATAGGGGTCAGTCTTCTTTGGCGAAAAAGGAAAACAACGGACGTAGATTTGTAAGGTTTAAAGCATTGTTGGACGAGTTTTTACTTGCTTGTGAGAAGGGTCCCGATCATTCCGCCAAAGAAACCGCACCAGATGTAGCTCTTCATTCCCCAGATCCATTCTGCTTCTGTGCCAAAAATAAGTGCACCAAATGCCCAGCCAAGGGCCAAGCAAAACATGCGGATTCCAATAATCTGACTAGTGCTCATTCTTTAGCGCCTCTCTTAATTTGCTCGGAAAATTAACTTAGACATTAACGCCAGTGTAAATGCGTTGACCTTTCCAAGATATGTATTTGCCTGATTTGTTGCGTGCCATCGCGTCACAACGAAGCCAGCGTTCGCCTTTTGCCCAACCGGCTGGATCTGGTGTGTACCAGGCCCAAAAGGTGAAGAATGGATTTGAAATCAGACCATCGGTGCCCCATGCTCGACACAGAGACTCGGCAAGATTCAGTGCTTCTTCATCGGGCATTTCAGAAGGTTTTGTTTTAAGCGGCCATTTGGTAACAAGATAAGTCTCAGCGTTATGAGTGCCTGAGCAACTCACTGGGTTCTTACGTGCATAAGGAGCATCCACATCTGCTGCTGTGTACATAAAGCACTGGCCGGCTTTTGGTTTCACCGTGTAGGCAGCATTAGCCGGTGCGACAAGAGTGGTCCCAGCAAGAGTTGAGATAAGTACTGTGATCAAAAAACGCTTCATGGTCTCCCCTGATGATTAGACATGCTGATTGTTCACCCTTGCCTGCGCTAAGTCTTGTAGGTGAATGGTCATAAAAAATAGGTTCCCAAGGATTGGCTTAAGTCCACTAGAGATATCTGGCAGCAGCTTCTGTCATTCCTCGCCGCATATACATAAAGACCTCTTCTTCATCAGAAGGCTCATATTTAAGTTTCGCCAAATAATTGATGCAATCTTCATTGCCAAGTTCCCGACCTTGGTAGAGCCACGATCTCCAGTTATATTGCAATCTAAGGGCTTCTTCATCGTTGCACTCTCCTGCAGCTCGGTCATACTCAAAACCCAGCAGCACATTCTCCCAAATCACAGATTGAACTACAGAGCGATTGTGGGCCATATCAATTGAACCGAATCTAAACTGAGCCTTTAGAAGTTCCCAATTTAGATTACTGATTTCATCTTGTTCGAGAAGAGAGGCAACTTCCTGGTGGATTGCGACTATGGCTCTTGGAACAAAGGGTGGAAATGAAATAGAACCAGGAACTATCGCGGGTTCGTGTTTTGCCATTTCTTGAAAAGTGTCTGAGGCGATTGTAGCCAAGCGAATTAAATCTTCTCGCCGCATACCCTGCGTGGTGGACAATCGATCTGCAATTCCATCAATTGTTGTATCGACCTGTTCACAATAAGCGATGCAGCTATAGTCGCCTGGGACCATTTCTCCAAAGTCAACAACAGCGTCTTTGGGGTTGGTGCTAAATGAAACGTTACCAATAAGCAGAGTGTTCTCTGCGTGCACCGACCCAATTCCAAGTGCAAGGCAATCCTCGAACTGATTTGCGAGATCGAGAGGGAAATCTGGAACAGTTTGAGCCGCAATGGCCCTTCGTGCATGTGTTGCGATTTGAAACTTGTAGTCAAAAAGAGCAATAAGTCCAACTGATAAGTCTCGCTTGCCAGGTGAAGGAGCCAGCATCACAATTTCAAAAGCTACAAATATTCCGTCACCATCACCTGACGGAAAGGTTACTGAATTCAGACCTGCGCCCTTGCCGCATTCCTCACAGGTTGATTGACCAAGGGTTTCAAGATAACAATCGCAAGGTTCAAAGTAGTCGTTGGTGAGTGTGAATCTGCCACCTTCGACATTAAAGAAACCTTTAGGCCGAAGTTCAAATCTTTCGCTATTTAAAACTTCCAGTAAGTCACCGAGAGCCATTCTAGATTCCTTTCAAAGTTCCGTGAGTAAGAAAGCTACTTATGAGCGCATCCAAACGAATGCTTTGATCCGGTTCAGAATCACCAGTTTGCAAGTCAAAGTGCCATAACTATCTGTCTGCACCGTTGCTCCAAGGCTGCTGCAACCTTGTCCTGGAGTAACGTTTGACGATCCACCTGAGTTAGATGGTTGGTTCGCTTCGCGTTCTGCTTGAGCTTCGCGCTCTGCCAAGATTTCAAGTTCTTCCGGGGTTGGTTCAGATAATGACGGGTCAGTGAAGGTGTATTCAAAATCTTCAGTGTCACACTTTTCTTCATCGATTTTTCCATCGCGCTCACACAGCAAAATTCCAAGGAGGTGTCCGACGCTATCGTCTGCTGCTTCCAACATATTCTCGTAACGGGCTACTACTGTTCGTCTCTGATCAAGAAGGAAGTCATCATCTAAGCCGTTAGCTGCATCGAGTCCTGCACAGCCTTCATCGGAATATGCATCTCCCATTACGCGAATGACTTTAGGTTCTATTACTTCCGCATACGGATCAGAGGAAGCTTCAATTAGTTCCTTGTCTTTATCAGTAAGCACTATTGGATTTGGTGTTGAGGCGAAAACATGAATCGCTGCCTGTATTTGCGGGTTGTTTACTCCTGTTTCATACATGCCGCTCTGAATGCTAGCAATCGTATAATCTTTCATAAACGGAAAATTTTTGTAGATGAACTTCTTGTTCTCCCGTCGGGTCTCATCACCAATAAGCATGGCTACAGAGTCTCCGTCGTAGTACAGGTCTCTGCCTATGCTGGCATTCTGTACAAAATCTGACATCTTGCTTCTTAGACTCTCGCAGGTTGCTGCCAAGTTCTCGACACTTTGACCGCCGCAGGCCGTAAGGGTGGATGCAGATATCCCAGCGATAAGGATGAAACTAAAGATTCTGGAATTTCTCATCGCAGATCGCCTTTCGTTGGTGTTGGGTGGCTCTAGGACATTACGCGAGGTAAGACAACCACCGCTGCACTACTGCATCAATCACTTCTTGGTCATCAAATAGTCGATAGATCATTGAGTTCACGGAATTGCCAGGTTGTAGGGCGATGAGTAAATCCTCTTGCGTGATATCTCCAGAGCCAGATGCATTTGCATTCAAGTACTCGAGAATGTCATCGCTGACTTCACCGAGAGATCTTGGGCCATTGCTGTCGTTAACCGGAATACCCCACAATGCAAGAAGAGTGTTGATTCCTGAAGCCAACAAGTATTCCTGTGCTGGTTGATCGAAGAGAGATTTCTTTGCACTCGCTTGTGGTTTTGGAGTCTTAGCCTTCGGTGTATTTACTGATGGAGCTGCTTGCGATGCTGAGGCTTGCGGCGCATTTTCCTTCAGTCTTCCTGTTGCAAGCGAGAGTTCTTCTTGTGTGAAGCAAGTTGGGTTATCGACAACTAATTGATCGGCTTCGACAATGAGTGCTTCTGATCTTGAATAATCACCACTGCCACCGTTTTTAGGATGGTCTTCTTCCCAGTACTTGTCAGCCTTGGTAGTGAGTGACTTATTGAATTCTGTGACCTGCTTGCATGAATCTTCAGTGGTGGCCCGTGAACAACCAGCTAAGGCTGTTGCGAGGAGCGCGGTGATGAGCGCGCCAGCTATGACCTTGGAACGCGCTCTCTTCATAGCCAAAATAATACCTTCCTGGCCAGATTTGCCCAGGGCAATGTCAGTCCTCTGTCGTACATTTTGATCATGACCACTAAACGACGAAGAAGATCTATCAAGCTGCTGATTTGTCCTGGGTGCGAAGAGGAAGGCACATTGCGGAAGATTCTTTATGGCATGCCTGATCCCGAGACATTTGATTTCGAAAAGTATGAGGTGGGTGGCTGCGTCATGAATGGTGATGGCAGCGATCCGGATATTGCTTGTAGGGAGTGTGACTGGTCAGGGATAAGGGATAAAGATTTCATAACGTAAGTGTGTTCTGCCGCAACGGTCAGTTTGTGAAAAACTAACTGAAATTTATAAGTGGGTATTGTCGGTGAATTGAACGGCAGATAAGGTAACAATGTGAATCACAAGCGTTGTGAAGATTGTAAGACTGAGTACGAAGACGAAATTGGGAAACCGTTTGGTCGCTGCCCACAATGTAATTCGAGATTCTTCACCTTAGTCGCTCTCAAAGAAGTGCCTGCATCTGAGACTCGATCCCCCGCGCCTAAAGTTGCATACGTTCCGCCAAAGTCACAATATGAAATTGAAGAAGAGAATCGATTGAAGTTTGAACAATCGATGGATCCAGAAATGCTCGCCAGATTTAAACGTCGTTTTCAATCAGAGCTAGAAGAAATCGCTTATCTCCAGTGGCGTGCGATGCAACCGCAGTGGAAGGCTGAGGTCGCAAAAGCTGAATCAGATCCTAAGTCGCAAACCGGCGTTAGTAGTTTTGTAGCCTCGCAGCCTTATACGACCGCTGCTGGCGTTTTTATGGGGACTGCCATGATTCGTACTCAACTTGATGAAGTAAATAGCAATCTCACGGAAGAATCTGCAGGGGGTTCTGCGGACGAAGATGGTGGGATTCTGGATATGTTGGGTGATGTTTTCTGACATATGTGCTTTCACGGCACATATGTTGACCACTTTGGCATCCTAGAATTAATTGGAACTGCTGACCGGTCAATATTCGTAAACTCCATAGGCAGAGCCTTGGCTTGATTGGCTGCCCCGAGGATACTTTTATTCTGATTCCGAAGGGGGAAGAGATGCAAATATTTGGAGCGCTACTCTTTATGTGGGGCGGACTTGATTGGTTTATGGGTACAGAAGAAGTAGATGTTTATTACGACTGGTTTGGAATCTATCTCCCAGATTCGATCTATGGCATCTCACACTGGTTAGCTATGGGTCTTGGCAGCATTCTCTTTACTGCGGGCAGCCAAAATAAATAGTTCTAACTCATTGGAGAAGCAAGCATGAATGATCCGGTTCTAGATCAGCCCGATATTGCCATCTATAACCGTGGCTACGAAATGTATCTCGGTGGGTCGAAAGTAAAAGGTTTGCCTCTGATAACTCAGGCAGCGCACGCGGGACAACCACATGCCATTTCCACGTTGATCTGGGTCAATGTTCTTGATAATCAAATTAAAGAGGCGCTCGCAAATTACGAGAAGTGCACCAAGCCGGCACATGCATGGATTGAATCAGAATCACGAAGATTGACAACGATTAGACAATTACCGGCTGCACATCGAGGCCAGATAATTGATTCCTATAAGTATCAAATATCAAACTTTAAAAGTAATGCCGCCCTGGCTTTTCTAGCTGATAACCAAGAAGCTACTGCGTTGAAAATGTGGGCAGAGGCAGCTAAAGATCACGGACACATTGAGTCTCGCTTCTATCCGATTTTTCATCAGAAGAAGAATGACCCTGCAGCGGTAATGACACATCTATCTCAGAACTTTCATCCAGAAGAGTTGAAGTCGTTGATTACCGATTTAGCGGAGGCGTCAAAGGATTCGACCGGGTGGTTTCGTGATTGGTCAACCCAAAGTCTTGGTGTGTTGAGAAAAGTTGATTTGAAAACTATGGCTGGAACCGCCGCCTTTGCAGGTGCATGGATGGCATCGCGTGCCTATAACAACTACATTCAAGATCAGAATGAAGAGAACATGGAACAGGCCGTTGATGGCTTCTTCAATTGGCTTGGAGATTTCTTCGGTTAATTCGCTTTTGGCTACTCGATGAGGGTCTGTCCCGATCTTCGAGTCAACGCTATTATATGAACAACTATGAAGCTGCGAAAAGTTGTTGAAGAGACTGCCATCGAAGTGTGCAAACGGCATTCGCATGCGCAGATAACTGAGCTTCACGTTCTCCGTGCCCTGATCAGCAAGGTCGGTACTCAGGGAACTGATATCACTATTAAATCTATCGACAAGGAACTCGACAAGATTCCTGTAGTTCGCAATGCCCCGCTGAGCATGAGCCAAGGGGCGAGAAATATTCTTGACGAACTAGATGTTCGAGATTCCATCGAGGTTCGAGATGCGGTTATTGATTTCATCTTTAATCCTCAAGAGCCAGATGATGTAGATCCCAATCTTCCGAAGGACAAGAACGATCGCCCGATCAACGATGTACCAGGAAGACCCGCCCAGCCTAAGAAGGAGACAGTTAAACCTAAGAGTCCTCAGGGCCGTAAATCTGAATCTCTTGATGACGTTTTAGCTGAGTTGAATGCGCTGATTGGCCTTGATAAAGCCAAGCAACAGGTGAATGCATTGATTGCTCTGCATCGAGCTAACACAGTTCTTGCCCAACAAAAACGTTCAGCGGTCCCGGTTGGTCTCCACCTTGTATTTACCGGTAATCCTGGAACTGGAAAGACAACGGTTGCGCGCCTGATTGGACGTTTATATAAGGCGATTGGATTACTTGAAGGCGGACAACTAATAGAAGTTGATCGCTCGCAATTAGTAGCGGGATATGTCGGACAGACAGCTATTAGAACTCAGGAAGCAATCAACTCAGCCGATGGTGGTGTTCTCTTTATCGACGAGGCTTACTCCCTCTCCAGTGATTCAGGATCAAATAACGGTTTTGGTGATGAAGCGATCTCCACCCTCGTTAAAGCGATGGAAGATAAGCGCGATAGTTTGGCAGTGGTAGTTGCTGGCTACAGCGAAGATATGAATGAGTTCATTAAATCTAACCAAGGTCTTAAATCCAGATTCCAAACATTTATTGAATTTGAGGATTACAGCACAGAAGATTTAATTAAGATTTTCAAGTCGATAAGCGCGAAGACACCTGTTGGAGTAACACCTGAAGTTGAGCAGGCGCTGCGCGAATACATTACGGATCTCAAGCCGACTGGTGAGGATGGAAACGGTCGCTTTGCACGCAACCTTTTTGAGAAGATGTTCCTGAACCTCACCACTCGCGCCATGGCAGATGGAACGATTGAGCCTCATGAACTTGAAGCGTTCAAAGTTGAAGATGTTCCGCAGATGCCGAAGATGAATCCGGAAAAGACCGACAAACCTAAATTTGGGTTTGTTTAATCTTCGGGTTCGTCCTCTTTGACACCAGTTACCGGCCCAACAGGTGGTACATATATTGGACCGGGCTCAAAGTCTTCTCCGACTGAGTTGATCTTGATCACCTTAGGTGGCAAAGGATCAGAGAGATCCATGCGAATCACGATATCCATTGGAAGGTTCGCTGTTTCGGAGTATGTCTCAACTCGTACATCAGGATTCTTCTTTGTGTCAGCTTCGAGTCTTTCTGGAACAACGAAGTGAGACTTCATCTTCTCGTGGTACCCATAACCAACCTGTCCTTTAGCTAGTGAAGCGATGCTAAATGGAGTGACTAATCCATTAAATGGACCAATCGGCTCGCGTAGGAACTCATCCCAATTAACGCTGTCTTCTTCTTCAAGACCAGCCTGATCTGCCTGAATTGGATCCAAAATGTTGGTGCGATTCTCTTTTACAGGTGGACGGGCTTTTGTAATTTCTTCGCTTTGAACTTGATAGGTAAGTGGAACAAGCTGGCGTCGAGCAACGAGTTCTAACGCATCTTGATTCTCAAGTCCCTTTCGCATCTCACTGCGCGGGCCGCCTGGTGAGTAAGCGATATCAGAATCCAAACCTTCAACATTCATTCGCTCAGTTGGAAGTCCAACTTTCTGAGCGATTGCCAAAACCTGAGCCTTAAGCACCTTGCTTCGCCATCCCTGAGTCGCAAAGCGCTTCAATGCACGCCCTTGGAGTTTATGCATTGCCGATGCATCACTTTCTTGAGCTTGAGCAATGCGTAGCGAGAATGGGAATTCATCTTGGTTCAGATCGGAGAGATAAGACTTAAACCAGCGATCATTCATAGTCCAAGGGCGATTGAGTGAGTAACCCAGAATCTCAAGCCAATCAACAACTTGAGGATAGAGGGAGAAGAGACGTACTTCCTCTTGTCGAACTTTATCAACGCCCTTAGCAATAGCCGCTAGTTGCTTATTGAGTTTTTTGACTCGCCAGTTGAAGCGACTCCAATCGCGATAATACAAAACGAGCGCACCAAATATGAAGACTATGGCGGCGCTGAGTGTGTACTGGAAAATTGTTGAGCCAAGGCTGGTGAGTCTTAGCACCCACGCGTACGGCACATAGTTTGTGATCAAGAAATAAACGAGCCAGATTAAGAAGCTTATTCCGAGAACGCTCAGGATCGTTTTGTGGAAACGTTTGCGAAGACGAACTAATTCGCCTGGCTCTGGAAGATCAAGATTAGACATCGTTGCTACATAGGACTCCTGCTTTGCAACAACAGCATTACTCTCACTACGCATCTTTGCGAGCATCTTCCATAAGAATGTCCTGCGATGACGCTCAACCCAGAGAGAAAACTCTGCGGCCTTCTCTTCCTTTACGTTGATTTCATCGGTGAGAGCCTGCGCCTCTGCCAGAACTTTTTCTCGCTCTGCAGTCAGTGCTGCAATTTTTTCTTCTCTATCCAATTCAGCCGCACGACGAGCTGCCTCTGCTTCTTCGGCTGCACGTCGAAGTTCATCTTCTAGTTTGGATGGATCTGGGACATCATCAGGATTTGATGGTGGCTCATCTGGTCCGGTTGGAGGCACATATGAGATGGGTGGAACCACTGGTGGTGGAGTTGGAGTATCTACAGGTTCAGTTGGGGTCTCATCTTTAGATTCTGGTTCAATTGTTTCTGGCTCAATTGGATCAGTTGTCTCAGGGGTATCGCCATCTGGATTCTTGCGATTGAAATTCTCATCAATGCTCATCGCGCATCCCCCGATAACTCTGCTATCTGACTATCAATTGCGACAAGTCTGTTTAGTTTTGAATCTAGTTCTTGGCGTCGTTCGGCAACGTGTGCTGTGTGAATCTCAACTAACTCTGGCGCTTGATCAATATTTGACCATCCCACGACTTTAATCTCGCTTAGACCTTGAAGCTCGGTTCCGATTGTCCAGCACTCTTTAGGATCCTGAATAACATCAGAGACCTTTGAAAATATTGGAGAACGATTATTCTGGTTTTCAATCCCAAACTTAGTGAGATCGCCTCCCTCAAGGATGCCGTAAATGAGTTGTCTCATCTCTGACCAAAGCGTCGCGCGAGAGGTAGTGCTGCTGCGACGGAAAGGAGTTACTAGAGCTTTCTGAGCCTCTTTAACGTTGTTAGCGATTGTCTCCATCTGTCCGAAGAGATGGCGATCGCGAATATCTTCGGCATCGTGTTGATCGATACCGATCATGATTCCGCCATCTGGACCAATCAGCGAATCTTGCAGCTTCTTGCCAATGCGGCGGCGAAGCCAGATCCAGCACCACTTTGGCATTGCAATAAAGCGCTGACCGCAGAACTTCAAAAAGTCTTTGATGCTCTGCCATTCAGTCCAGCGCTGCTTAACGAGTTCTTCCTCTTCATCAGGTTGTGCAAAGCGCAGAACTTTCTTATCAGAATCAAAAACGATCTCAACCATCTGATTAACAACCTGGTCGATATCGGCATCCTCAATAAAGTATGTGTTATCTATTTCTGCAACAAGGCCCTTGGCGTGAAGATCAATATTTGGATCAGCCAAATCTGAGAGCACTGATGCAGCAATTCTTCTCGATAAACCATCAGTAAGGACTGAGTTCACAAAGACTCGAGAGAGTTGATACGAATGTGCCCCACTCTCCGGCTTTGCTAAATCATCGAATGGGCTTCTAGCAATTCCATTCCACAGTCCACCGGTTGCCGCTACATGCATGGCAATAAACTTTGGATATCGGGAATCTTCCTTCACGAAGCGATCGGCTGATAGCGGAGTCTTGCGATCTTCAGGAGAGGCAATAACGTGGTGATCCCACTGGCCTTTAAAGACCGTGGCGTAGGCATTGCTCTTGAGTTCTGTCGGGAAAACCACCAAGTTTATACGACGTAAATTGGTTTTTTCACCTGGCTTATCTTCACTCAAAGCCAATGGAAGAGAAAGTCTGATCGTCTCTGAGAGTAGATCAAATCTTTCATATTCACGTTCATCAGGTTCGAATGTATTTGAAAGTACACGAACTGCAATCAAGCGAACTGTCTTGAAACGATTTCTAGCAAGCTCATCAAATGGGTTAACTTCAATTCCGGTGAGTTCGCGGTCTTCATCCAGACCCCAGACAGTTCCACGAACTGTCGGCGGTCCGAATTCTTCGATCTCGATATCCTCAGCGGTCATCCAAATGAAGTTGCCGAGAAGACCGTCACCGATCCACTCCTTAAGTTGCTCGTGCAACTTTGGATACCTTTGTTCACTCGGCAGCAAAACAATGCTGACTGAGTTGTTAACCCATTTGAATGACATTTAGTCTTCCGTCTCACTTTGTTCGAAGCTAAATTTCTGAATGTCTTTCTGTAGAGATCTCAAGGCGGTAAGGAGAGGTTCTCTCAATTCCCAAGTGATATCTTTTTCAAGAGCTCCTTCACGGTCTGAAGGCAAACTCTGGCGAGCAAACCTTGCCTCGTATTTCGCGATGGTCTCAGCAACATACTTCACGAATGCCTCGCGACGTCCTTCTGCAGTATCTTCTTTGCGACCTGCACGATCCGGATCAGGAGTAGGGCCATCTGCGCTATCACCAGTTTCCAACCAGTGCTTAACAGCAGATGCTGAACTCTTCACATCGGCAAGCTCTTGTAGTCGCTTATACGCTTCAAGTGGCTCTAGTGATTGCGATCCGTTACAAGCCACAATTGCAATTGATAGCGAGAAGATGATTCCGCCTGGGAAGTCCATGGCTTCGATTTCATCCGTAGACAAAAGTGGGTAAGGGAATGAGTAGTACTTCGATCCTTCACCCGACCAGACAGAGAGCTTTGGACCCTTCTTCTTGCGCTCATCCTTTGTGAGTTCCTTATCTGAAAGGAAATGCTTAAGTGCTCGAGCCACGAAGTAACCTTTGAGAATGTCTTGCTTTGGAGTCTCCGCTGCAGGAATTGATTCGTAGAGATAACGTGGACGTCGATGTAGTAACAAGCCTGCGCGAGTTGACGGCAAGCTATTGTGTGAATTCCAGTACTGCGAGATTGGTCCAATGATTGAATCTAAAACCATTGGCTGAACACCTTGGTGAACGTTAAAGAAATCGATGCTCTGGTTTGAGGATTGAGGATCAAATGTCTTTCCACCAATAGCGCCGGTCAATCCCTTGCGCTCTAGAATCTCGCCAACTTTTGAGAAGATTTCATTTGTCGAGTCCAACGGTATGGTCGAAATAACCACATCTGTTGTTGGCTTCGAATCATGAATCTTTGCAAGCAAGCCCTGGTTGATATTCACAAGTGGCGCACCATCGGTAATTGCTTCTTCAAGTTTTGCCAAGAACTTCTCTTGGCGCTCTCTCAGAACTGACTTATCGCGCTCATTTGTAAGGTATGAAGACAAGCTTTCATTAATGAATCCTGCAAATGGTGTGCCGAGCTGCTTCATCCACTTCTGGGCACGATCAAGATAATCAACAGGGTTGATCGATACATCAAATTTTGCTGACTGGGCATTCTGCTGGCGATCTTCACGCGCTTCACGTGGAGTAGGTACCCAATCGCGGGTTGTTGTGATGAACTCCCAGTAATTTCGGCGATCAAGATTTGGGAGAGCTAGTCCGCCCATAATCACTTCATCTACTACCTGACGCATAGCATTTGCACGCTTTTCAGATACAACAGAGTTGGTAACTAGCTCAGCAAACTGTGCTGGATAGTCACTAGTCTCAATCAGGAGCTTCTCGTTCTTTGAAGGCTCAAAGTGACGTGGGACAGAGAGTGATTCTTCGGTCGACCAATCAATGAACTCCTTCTTGGCATTGAGCAATCCGCGATAAATGCTCATGAGGTCTGTGCGCAGTGGATCGATGAAGTTCTCAGCCATATCTGCAACTAGCGCAGAAACACTCTGCTTGAGTGCAGCTTCTGTGCGGTAGTAGAAGGAGAAGGCAACTTCACCTAGAGCAGCTTCCACCACTTCGTGGCCAGATGGAATCTCATTCTGGTTCTTCTCTGGGAATCGACCGAGTTCACCGCGAATATATGAAGATAGATCAGCGGCATACTTCAGTGAAACTTCTGCTTCTGCACGAAGTTCGTCGGCAACCCCGGTTAGCTTTGTTGAGAGTCGGTGAAGAATCTCGCAAGTTACCTTGATTCCGTGCTGTGAAACGTAACGAGATGTAGCAGAAAGGACATCTACCTTCTTCTGCTTAACCCATGGACGCATAATCGAATTGCGTTCTTTTTCTTCTTCATCTAAGAACTGTTCGATGTAGTTGTTAAATCCTGCGCGAAGACTGTCATCCCACTCGATCAGTGACTGAGCATTTGTCTTGGGATTTAGAGTCTGGGAAGCGACAGCAAGCACCTGGCTCTTGAGATTGGCATACATCGCATCGCGATTAGGACGAATCGCATCGATGATGTCGTTGTGTTCTTCAGTCTCTTCGTTTAGCTGAACTGTGTCGATAAAATCAAAGAGGTTCTTCTCAGCAAAGAATGTAACCCACTCATCTTCAGTCTTAATCGCAAACTTTGGATCTTCGATTGTGTGTGCATAAAGCATGCGATCGATTGCAGAACGAGCCAATCGCTGTGCTGCGTAAGCAACGAAGCGCTCTTTGCCGAGACCGACTCGACCAAAACCAAGGGCCATAAATGGCGTTGCATCCTTGTTTGCAGTCTTGAGGCCAGAGCGATCTGGAAGGTTAGTTTCAAGTGTTGAGGCTTGGAAGTTTCCGCGAGAGAAAGCGGTAATTTTGTCGTTTACTTCCTGATCCGTCATCCATGTGGTGAGTGAGGAAGCAACAGCAAGATAAACATCTTCTTGCTCGGAGAATCCGCCCTTTCCAATCATAAAGTTGTACTTAGCGCCGGTCTTATAATCTGAATCTTGGTATGGAATGTTTGCACCCATACGCTCTGTCATGCGGACAGTTCCCTTTGCAGGCGATGTCCAAAGTCCGCTCATGATTTCACCCATTGAGAAGAGTGCGTTTCCAGCCAATAGCTCTGGATCTACCTGAGTGAATACGTCAGGTGCATAGAGCATGTTAAAGATTTCGTGAATCCAGTTCTTTGATGGTTCCAATCCCTTGATCATCTCTGAAATTTCAAGGAACTGACCAGCACCTGAACCACCTGCGATAGAAGAGATCACAATGATTGTAGGTGCTGCTTGGATTTGATCATCAAGACCTAATTGGCGAGCCAAGCGCTTGAGTTCTGGCTCTGCTTCAGCGCGAAGAAGTAGATCTAACTTTCCGCGAAGTGCTTGCTTGATTTGATCATGAGCTGAGAGTGCGAGTACGCGACCTACTCCGCGGAACTGTCCTGCACCAACCGTGATATCAACGCTTACTTCCTTCTCGTCAGGAAGAAAACGCTTGTAATCTTCTTTATCTTGTGGCTCCACAAAGTTAAAGGCGTTGGCATAAGCATCAGCGTATTTTTGCCCTGATCTTGATAGACCTTTGTAATCTGCAGGTGGCAACATCGGTGCAGGGAATCCAGTACCGTCTTGAATGACTGGGCTATCGATGTGCAACATCTGCCATCCCATTGGCATGCCTTCAGTCCAATTCGCTTGGCTCAATTTAAGTTCAAGGTTGTTTCTTAGTGCGCGCAGAGTTTTTCCACCTGAGCCACCAACACCTACGAGAAGGAACTTAGATAACATTTTTATTGCCTTTCGATTGTCTTGAACTGAAAGAAGTTTATTTAGTTTTTCAAATCACTTTAACTTGGGGCACCTGGGCCACCACGACGAGGTGGTGCTCCTGGACTTGATGGTCTAGATGGAGCTCCTCCAGGAGAAGTTGATGGTGTTGTGCGTGTAGGTGCTCCTGGGTTTGAAGCAGGTGAGCCTGTTGGGGCGCCAGATCGAGATGGTGCTCCAGGCATATTTGGACGTGTTGTTGTTGGTGCGCCAGCGCCAACTGTTCTTCCTGGACTTCCTCCAGGTATAGGTCTGCCGCCTCCACCTGAACCGCCGCCGTTGTTTCCGCCACCAGGGTTTCCACCACCGTTGTTTCCGCCGCCAGATGATCCGCCGCCGCCCTTGCCACCCTTGCCACCGGTCTCAGGCTTTTCATTTTTAACTGCAGAGATAAGTTGTTCAACATCTTTTCCGAGTCCGGGCTTACTTGAAACCTTAGCCAGTGAATCACGATGCTGATTGAGATTTGTAAGGTCGCGACGATTGAAGATGACTAACTTTGCATCAATGAGCGCACCCTTTTCAGCTTTGATGAGAGCTGAATCAGCGATCAAGATGTACCAAATCTTTCCAAGATCCCCAACGATTGGTGCAAGTTTTCCACTTGCGAATCGTTTCTTGTTTTTCACGCGAGGAGCGATATTTCCGACAGAAATAACACGTGAGCCTTCTGGCGCTTTGATTTCATACCAAGGTTCGCCAAGAACAGATTTCGGCAACTTTGCACTCAGCGTTGCACTTCCATCTTGAAGAACTCGAACGTCATCTTGTTGTGGTCGACCCTGATAGTTATCTCCGTGAGTGACAATCGCACCGCCATCACGAGTAGAAATTCGTCCATCAGTTGTGATGGCTATTGGATATTCAGCACGTTGTAGTTGACGGCCATATGCGATTCGCGTTGCCCACCAAAGCATGAGATAGATCAGAGCTAGCGGTAGTCCAATACCTAAAATTGTTAAGATAATGATCCAGAGCAGTGGATCACCGGCTGGATCAGATTTAAAGTTAACCTGTGCGTTGAGAGTGAAATTCTTTCCAGGTTCTGCATCTGAGTAATATGAAATTGGCACACCAAGAATGACATCTGAGACAGCTGTAACCGAATTACTCGCAGTCATTTTTACGGAAGTCTCTTCACCTTGGCGAATTGGCAAACAGCCTTCTGCATCAACGCCTGCGGTAGAGATTTTGTATGTATCGGCTCGTGAAACGCGGTCTTGAATCACAATTGGTTTTGACTTCGTATCGATACAAACTTTTCCGTCTGCTTTTTCAGGTCCCTTGAAAGTAACCAACCCTGTTGCAGGTACAAGTTCAGACTCTAAGGTGGAGAGCTCAATTGGCTCATTCTTGATTGTTGGGTAGTTGCTCAAAAGACGCACATCAATCTTCTGTGACATTGAAACAGGGGCTAGCGGAGTGCCGCGCTTTGTCTTCAAGAAGAGCGTGATTCGAACTTCGGCTTCAGCGCTATCTGTACCCGGAATGAACTTTTGAAGCATGAAGCTTGCAGGATCGCTCTGCTCTGCCTCTTTCTTTGACTCGCTCTTTCCGCCGGTAATCAACTCGATTGTGATTGGGTGGTCAGGATCGTATTTAGTTAAATCAGCTGGCAACCCAGTTGATTGCGATACGACTTTTCCAGAGAGAATTCCCGCTCTGCCGGAAATGAATTCTGTTCCAGGATCAATGCGAATATCGAGACCGCTACAGAGATAAAGACTTGTCTCTCCGCCTGTGCCCGCAAATTTCCACGTTCCGCGACCGGAATTATTTGTCCCTACTTTAATTTGGGCAGCACCAGCCGTGTCAAAGACTCGAATCTCTCTACTGGTGGATGTGAGAGTTTTACCTTTCGGGTCTACCAAACTCCAATTGGCGGCTGTTGTCACCATCTGGAATTCACTGATTCCAGGTTCAATCTCGAATTGCGATTTATCAAACTTAGAGACCGCAGCACAGCCTTCAATGCGAGGTGGCAACTTCAGAAATTCGTAGGCGAGATCCTTTGGATCGCTAGCAACAAAGAGTGCTCCTTGACGATAGTTCTTTGGGATTGGGAATTTGCCACACTCTATTTCAGTCCCATCAGTCAGCACACCTTTACCGGTGACCAGTGGTTCCATGAGCGACATAAAGTAGGCCTGAGCCTCTTGCTGCTCTTCTGTAAGCATTGCAAGAGCGGAATCATTCTTAAGCAAAATTCCAAGCACCGTAACGCCATTTTTTCTCAAAACATCAAATCTATTTGTACATAATTGCGTAATTGCATCTGTGGTTTTTTCAACGGTCGAAAGTTGAATTCCACCGTCGGTTAACCAGATAAGGGTGCTACAACCATTGGTTCGCTCGTGTTGGGCATTGAGCTCGTTGATTGCTCCATTAATACCCTGCAACCAGTCGGTGTAATCTCCTTGATTACGCTTTCTCACTTCATCGTTGAGGCGAGCTGCCTCTGGAACAATTCCACCCTTATTTACAGTTCTCCACGCTTGCCAGACACCGTACTGGTGTGCAAAAAAGCCGACTGAGTAATTAACAGTTACATCGTTTCTAAATGAAGCCAATTGCTGCAAGCTCGAACTTAAGATATCCGCACGGGCATTTTTAGGATCTGTATCTCGTAAACTTCCAGATTCGTCAATAAGGTAAAAAACGTCTAAAACTTTATTCTTTCCTTGTGATTGCAAGCAGCGACCTAGGTCTTCAAAAGCTCCGTCGATTGATGGGACAGCATTTGCACTTGTGATTGTTGCCGGCATCACACCCATTACACCTGCTGAAACAATGAGTGAAAGAACTAAGGATGCAAATTTCTTCATCATTGTCCCGCAAACTTCTCGGCAATTTTGGTTGCCATTTCACGGATGTGTGGGAATGCAGCAACGAATGAGATCCCGGTGAGAATTCGCAAGATTAACGAGTAGGTGGAATTCGTGGAAAACCAAGGATCATTTCCCTTACCTATTCGCTGAGCAATTGAGTCCCAGCCCAGGCAAATGGCAACAACGAATGGCGTCAGCAGATAAGCGACAAGGTGCAATAAAAAGGCATTAGCCATCGAGCGTGTGAAAAAATAGATTGCAACGCTGATCAATATTGCTATCGAGGCAACAAGAAGTGGCAGGAAGGAAGCTTTCGACGACTGCTTTGCCATGTCGAACCCACCCTCCACATTCTGTGAGGACCACGCTTTAAATGGTCATTTACGAAGGTGCTTAGTCTCCTAGAAGTGGCCCGTCTTGACTAGACATTTAGGACAAGTGCGACCGGTCTTGAGCGTAATGACCATCCAGGCAGGGGTGATTTATCCGTCCTCTGAGAGCTTTATTGCCGATACGGGCTTTTTTGAGGCACAGCACCAGCTTCAACCAATCTCTACCTTGGTGACAAGACCCTGCATTACCGTGATCGTTACACGGTCCACTCGGAAATCTT
>JACCEC013304829.1_pt1 | contig 17281 bp, 14 predicted proteins | sample 7450121 | NCBI WGS metagenome assembly JACCEC01 (sample SAMN15323455, study PRJNA562643) | freshwater metagenome | isolation source: river surface water | place: USA:Blue River Watershed | collected 2017-08-18 | reverse complement strand
GCATTGGCTTTCAGGTAGCTGATCGGTTTGACTTGTGATGAGTAGGGCATGGCTCTGCTCCAGGCTTAAGTAAGACTTAATATAGTCTTTTTTCGGTCTCATCACAACTCACCCTGTATCCCATCGCACGATAGTCGCGCTGCCGCTTGCTCCACATCTGCAAAAGCGCGGGGTGACCAGTGTCCACGAAATCAATGATTCGCACATCGGTTTTGTCAGTGTGCTCTCGGTGCAGGCGCCCCGCGTATTGCTGGAGCGTACCCCTCCAAGACACAGGCATGGCCAGCACCAGTGTGTCGAGCGGCGGGTGATCGAACCCCTCTTCAACGAGCTTCCCGGTCGACAGCAACACATGTGGTGAGTTGGGCGATAACGCGCCTAACTCAGTGACCAAAGCCGCTCGCTGCTTTTTTAGACATTCGACCATGCAAAACGAAGGGCGTAGGCTCCAATCCATCAATGGCTGTTTTGATCGCATCAAGGTGTTCCCTGCGCTCGGTCAGCACCAGCACTTTGCGTCCCTGCTTGATAGCTTCGCGTACTTCGTCGGCAATGGCATGAGCGACGCCCCCTCGCCACGCGACCTGGCCGCGGCCATCCGCGCACGCGTTTCACCGGGATCGCGTGCCGATCTTGAATTGCCCGCCCGCGAGCCAATGCGCGAGATCCCGCAACTCGGCCGCTAGCCTCGATGATCATCCTGGACACCAACGTCCTCTCTGAACTTCTGCGGCCAGAGCCAGCCAGGCAGGTCGAGCGATGGCTGGCCGATCAGCCAGTTTGACTGCCAGATCGCCGCGATTGCCCGCGCTCGCGAGGCCACGGTGGCGACCCGCAATACCAGCGACTATGAGGGCTGCGGTATCGAGTTGATCAACCCCTGGACATTCAGCACCCTGTAAGCATCCACGACCCACCAACGATGCCCACCCCCACCACTTCCAACCACTGCCTGCGTTACTGGGATCTGGCCGACCATATCCGAATCGACGGTGCCATCGCGCTGTGGTGCGGTGTCGATCCCGCGGAACTGGCCAAGCTCAACTTCGAGACCCTGTGCATGAGCGCCAAGCGCGCAGCCCTGGTAACCGCGCTGCGCAACGTCCCAACGTCGGACGAGAAGTTTTCGTCAGACAACATCCGCGCGCCAACGCTTGGTACGACAAAAGCAAGGCTGTTTCCTCCGCCTAGCGTATGAAAAAATAAACCCTCTCGATTAGTCCGCAAGTAAACCATTGATTTAATAGATAATTCTTTTAACACAGCTTGCGGACTTCGGAATTGCCCTCACCCAGGAGGCTTCAGAGAAACCGGGTAAACGCAGAGGATAGGGCCCAAATAGGCCAAAACCCACCTCACGCCGTGGTCCGCAGGTTTTGGCATTAACCCGCACCTTTCCGCTGGGGTTTGCAAGGCTTGCAGAAAAAAGGCCCCTAACTCAGAGGAGTTAGGGGTTTGAGATTGGTGGTGGCCGCGGACCACGGTTCAATCCTTCGCTCAGAGACTACATGCAACAAAACAACTAAGCTTATGGACGGTTGCTAACAGAATGGGCGATACAACTTTTTAGTTATTCTTTCTCGACCGTTATGCCGTGAATATCTATATAGGATCATCAATGAGCGACAGCTAATGTCCGGCCACACGCAGTTCGTACTCTTGGTACTACTCGTTGTCGAATTCATGGGATACCTCAAGCTCATGCCAGCCCCGCCAACGCTGACAAGCCTAATTGCCCTCGATGCAGAACATACGTCCGCCTACGTCTCGCTAACTGCATCCGCAGTGATTGCCCAATGGGGGTTCTGTGTCGCAAGTGCGGATATGAATGTAGAAAAACGGAATAGTGGTAGATCAGCGCCGAAGGTGGCACTGGGATAAACCGCCCGACGCAGTACCATGAGTTTCAACTCATTAGATGATCTTGGTAGCTTCGTTAACAAAAGATTCACTTTATCGGAGATTGCATGACCCATCCTACAGATCTTCCAGAAAATCCTGTGTCTATTGAAGAACGAGTCGATGCGATTCAATCGCTCATGCAAGAGCGAGGCATGGAGCCAGCAGCATTCATTGACGAGTTCAAGCAAATTGTCGAAGAACGGTGGGTGGCGGAAAATGGTGCTCGGGTTGTTGCGAAAGCCTGGACTGACCCAGCGTTTAAACAGCGGTTGCTTGCCAACGGCAAGGAAGCTGTAGCCGAACTCGGTTTATCGATGCCACCGCATCACCGGCATCTAGTGGTGCTCGAAAACACCCCAACGATTCAAAATGTCATTTGCTGCACACTTTGTTCATGTACGGCGTTTTCAATCATTGGCCTTCCTCCAGACTGGTACAAGGATCTTGAGTACCGAGCTAGAGTTGTTCGTGAATCAAGAACGGTGTTGCGGGAAATGGGTTTGGACTTACCCGATTCGGTGGAAGTCAGAGTGTGGGATACAACCGCCGATACCCGTTATATGGTTTTGCCATCGCAACCTGCCTACAGTAAAGGCTGGAGCGATGAAGATCTTGCAACGATTGTCAGCAAAGACGCCATGATTGGCGTTGCCAGACTATAAAGGGAGTCAGTTGATGGATGGCATGCACGACATGGGTGGCCGACAAGGATTTGGTCGAATGCGCTTTGGTCCAAACGCGCCCGTTTATCATCAGGACTGGGAAAGGCGAGTGAATGCGCTGTATTCCCTTGCTGTCAGGCAAGGGGTTTTCAACATGGACGAGTACCGCCATGCCATTGAGCGCATGGAACCTAGGCATTACCTTGCTGCAAGTTATTACGAGCGATCGCTAACTGGTCTTGCGACACTTTGTGTAGAAAAGGGTTTATTCTCAAAAAAAGAACTTGAGCAACGTGCCAAGGGACACTTTCCTCTTGCGCTCACCATCGGCCCGGGACGAGTAAATGCGGAAGATCGAGAAAGGTTTCAAATTGGTGATAAGGTCATGGTTCGCCTTGAATACGTCTCGGGGCATGTCCGAGCACCTGGCTACGTGCGAGGAAAGTGCGGAGTGGTCGTCGGCATTTCACCGCCCTATCCATTTCCTGATGCTCATGCACATGGGCTCAGTGCAGACGATGAACCAACGTACGATGTTGGCTTTCAAGCGCAAGCGCTCTGGCCAGATGCAGCAGACCCAGCCACGGTCCATGTGGGAATCTTCGAAAGTTATTTGATTAAAATATAAGTGATATTACGATCTTAATATTTATAAGCAAATCGCTATCGACCTTTTAAAGATGGTGTACAACAACTTAACAAGCTCAACATGTTATAACAATCACCAAATCATTTCCCTGTCAGCAAGGTACTAATGAGCAAGTGGCTTGGGTGATGATCGATCGTTAATGAAGGAGACAGTCATGATAGTTCCATTTACAAACAGACATTTTGATTTGTCTCGTCGAAGCGCAATAAAAATGATCGGTAGTTCCTTGGCAGCAGCCAATGTTTCAACTAATGCTCAGGCGCGGTGGCGCCCGGAAAAGCCAATCGTGATTTACAACCCCTTTGCCGCAGGTGGCGTGACCGATCTCCAGCTTCGTTTTATGGGCGAACGAGTAAGCAAATTGCTCGGTCAAAGCATACTCATCGAGATCAAAGCCGGTGCAGCAGGTACTTTAGCGCCAGCTCAATTGCTTCAAGCAAAACCAGATGGGCATCATTTGGCGTGCATGAGCATCAATAGCCTTCGCTACCCTCATTACCAACAAGTACCCTGGCATCCATTACGCGACTTCACCTACATCTGCGGTCTTTCGTCTTACACCATGGGCATTGTCGTTCGAACTGACTCGCCATGGAAGACCATTGAAGACTTAATCGCTGCCGGTAGGAAAGAGCCTGAGAAGTACACCTATGGCACAAGCGGTGTCGGTGGTAGTGGCAATCTATTTATGATTGAGATCGATCAGGCAACCGGAGCAAAGTTTACTCATGTGCCCTACAAAGGGGGAGCAGAGTGGACTCAAGCACTCTTGGGCGGACACATCGACTTTCTCGCTGACGCTGCCCAGTGGGCACCACTTGTAGACGCAGGACAATTCAGAATTCTCGCGATGGCGACGGAGCAAAGAATTCCAAAGTACGCTCAGGTGCCGACGTTAAGAGAGCGCGGTATCAACGCAATTGCTCACAGCCCTTACGGCTTGGTTGGCCCGAAAGATTTACCTGCTCCCATCGTTCAAAGCCTTTACGATGCATTCAGCCAGGTACTTGAGGACCCAAGCCTACAAAACCTGCTTGATCGCTTCATACAGGTTCCGTGGCGAAGAAGTCCATCGGAGTATCGCGGCTATGCCGAGCAATACTTCAACAGCGTCAAACCACTCTTGATTAAATCTGGATTGGCAAAATAATGTGCCTTATTCGTCAAGGATATCGATGCTAACAGCCAACAACTCTTATAACGCTATCAAGGTTCCGTACGATCCTCTGCTGCGTAGTTAGCTTTTGCATGTCTTCAAATCGAATATCGCCCTACGAAGAGGTCCGAGCCATAGCGAAGCGACGGCTGCCACGCATGGTCTTTGATTATATCGATGGCTCGGCTGGAATTGGTTGGGGCGAAGATCTAAACCTTGCTGCAATCGCAAATGTTCGGCTACGGCAGCGCGTCTTGGTCGATGTTGCTAATCGTGATCTTTCAGTTACAGTTTTCGGTAAAAAATGCCTCGCGCCTTTCGGGGTCAGCCCGATGGCCATGTGCAACCTCGCAGCACCAAACACTGATCGCGCACTTGCGAGGCTTTCGGCGAAATACAAAACACCTCTTGGCATATCGACCATTGCTTCATCAACACTTGAACAGTACATTGAATGGTCTGAAGGACAGGCTTGGTTTCAGCTGTACTTTAGTGGTGACGGTACTCAAACATTCAAGTTACTAGAACGAGCGAAACGAGCTGATTACCGATGTTTGGTACTTACCCTTGATGTGCCTGAAGTTGCTCATCGACCGCTTGATCAGCGTAATGGTTTCACCATTCCTTTTCGCGTTGGCCCAAGGCAATTGCTGGACTTTGTAACTCACCCGCGCTGGTCCTTGGGTCAAGTCATTCATGGCATGCCGAAAATGGCAAATTTCCAAGCAGAAGGTTTTCACTTCGACCGTACCGAGAGTCGCGGCAAAGCAGACTGGACCACGCTGAAACAAATCCGTGAGCGGTGGCAAGGAAAGCTGATCGCAAAAGGTGTTACCTCAGTAGAGGACGCTTTGCGCCTCGCAAAAGAAGGAGTCGACGGCATTCAGGTCTCAGGTCATGGTGGACGCCAGCTTGATGCCCTACCCCCACCGATACAACAACTCCGCGCTATAAGAAATGCGATGGGCCCTGACTACCCTCTTTTTTATGACAGTGGTATTCGCAGTGGCGAAGATGTCGTTAAAGCCTATGCAATGGGGGCAAATTTTGTTTTTTTGGGTCGCTCTATGCAATATGCAGCGGCTGCTGGCGGTGAATTAGGGCTTGCGAAATGGTGGGAGACACTCATCAACGGTGTAAGCATCACGCTTGCGCTTATAGGCAAAACAAAACTGGATGAGATAAGCGACTCGCTGCATCAATGAGGAATCCATCGAGTTATCCCCTACTTGTTGCCCAAACCCATCTGTTTGCCGACTTCAGCATAGGTGCGAATACGATCACGCATGAAAACATCCATTTGTTCGGGACCAATATTGACGAGCTCGAACCCACTTTTTGCTGCGAGCTCTTTCATTTCAGGCGCTGCAGTAAGACTTGCCCACAGCTCAGCAAGACGACGCCGGGCTTCGAGCGGCGTGGACTTCGGCACACCAACACCCCGAAACGCCCCGTCCACCCAATCAACACCCAATTCCTTAAAGGTTGGTACGTCTGGCAATAGAGGATGCCTTTTTTCCATGGCAACAGCTAACGCCCTGACCTTTCCTCGATTATTCACTGCGAAAGCCGTGTAAGACATCACACCATCGATGTGAGCACCGATCACTGACGTAGCCAAATCACCAGTGCCTTTAAATGGTACGTAGGTTGTTTTAAGTGAAAAATCGCGATTGAGTCGCTCGTGTGCTGCATGATTAGCCGAATTGAGACCTGATCCACCAAGACTCAGCTTACCGGGATTTCCACGTGCCGTTTTAACAAAGTCTGCGAAAGATTTCATCGGACTTTGCTCGGGCACGATTAACGCATCGGGCGTGTAATGAAACCAGAATATTGGCGTTATATCTTCTGTCTTGTATTGAACAGATCCTTCCATGGGTTGAAGAACGGTGTGAGGCAGATTTATGCCCACCACGGTCAGTCCATCACCCGCTAGGCTATTCATTGTGCTCCACATGAGCGCGCCTCCAGCGCCAGGCTTGTACTGAACAATGGTATCGATCGAAGGACAGCGTTTTTTTAGAACAGTCTGTTGGTGGCGCGCTGAAAGATCGGACTCACCACCTGGTGGGAAGGCTTGCCAGTACTTCAGATTTGCGCTCGGACAATTTTGTGCTGAACTTGTCGAACAGAAAATCCCAAGAAAAAAGCACATCGAAAAGGATAGAAAAAAGCGCGTCATCAGCTTCTCCATCATTCAACTCCAGCTAGTTCATACTTTCCATGATGGTAGAACCATAGCCACATATCATCAGCAAGGCAATCATGCGCCGCAGCATCGCCTCGCGACCTTGTTGCCCAAAAGCCCCTGAAAAACGGAAGCGAAAAAAGCAAGGGTCTCATCATGCTCGATAATAAATCTGTATCAGGAATTAGCAAAGAAGTTTCATCGACCAACCACCTGGTTAAGTCTTACCGAACACCCGAACTTGGGGATGAAAAATATTTTCATTTAATAACGTATTGATTTTAAACATCTTGTAATTTCGGTACGCCGTGATGCCAACGATGCCCAGCCACTCCTCTGAAAGGATGTCTCATGAAAAGACGAATCTTTCTCCAGGCAACGCCTGCGCTTATCAGCATGGCACCTATTGTGCAGTCCCAGACAGGCTATCCCAGCAAGCCGATTCGATACATCGTTCCAGTGGCTACAGGTGGTGGCAGCGACATGGTAGGTCGCACGGTGACAGAACGTTGGGCGAAAGTGCTCGGGCAGAGCATAGTGGTCGAGAACCAGGGCGGTGGAGGAGGCGTGATCGCTTCCCAGAACACAGTGCGCGCGACTCCCGACGGCTACACGCTTATGCAAGGCTATGTTGCGACCCACGGCACTGCTCCCGCAACCCGCAAACTGCCTTACGATCCAGTCCGCAGTTTCACCCCGATTGGCATGATCGGTAGCACGCCCAACGTGATAGTGGTCAATGACAAGGTGCCGGCGACCACTGTAGGCGAGCTGATCGACTACATTCGCAAGAATCCTGGACGCTCAAACTACGGTTCTGCCGGCGCTGGCTCGTTGACCCACCTATCAATGGAACTTCTTAAACAAGAGGCGAAACTTTTTATAACTCATATCGCTTATCGAGGCATTGCACCTGCTTTCGTTGATTTGATCGCTGGCCAGACCCAGGTAATGATGCCCGGGCTAGCCGCAGCACTGCCTCATATCCGGACCGGACGCGTACGCCCTCTCGCTGTTACGGGCATACGGCGTCATTCAGCACTCACGGATGTCCCAACCTTGGAGGAGGTCGGCTACGCGGGCTTCAACGCGGTGCAGTGGTATGGCGTGGTCGGTCCGGCAGGTATCCCACCCGAGATCGTCCGTCGGCTGAGCGAGACGCTAGCGACCGTGCTCAAGGCACCCGATCTACGCGATAAGCTGTCCGTCGAAGCAGTTGAACCGATGCTGATGAGCCCCGAGCAGTTTGGCCGTTACATCATCGAGGATGTCGCCCGTTGGAGCCGACTAGCGCAAAGCCGCGGGATCCAACTCGACGGCTGAAGCGACTTGTTGGGCACCACATGAATACAAATAATATAAAAGTCATCTTCAGCGGATGGCCAAAAAGTCTGGATTACCCAGATGGTCTTCTCTTATCTGTACTAAGACCTAGGAAGGGTTAGCTCAAACACAAGGGGAATCACCAACCTCCCTCGGACTGACCCTGCATCCAGCAAAAAAGCAGCACCTTAAATCGGAGAGTCGCCGAGGGCAATACCTTCCCTGCGCGGATCAGCGCCTCCAACATAAATATTCGACCCTCGGCTAGGACTCATGGTTTTTACAATTGTGGATACGCCGCTCGACTGCGCAGCAAAAGATACCGTGTGTCCCAATGCGCGCAATCCATTGAGTAGGGGATCATTCAAACCGCTATTACTGCTATCAATATAAGGATGCTCACCGCCCACACCTGTCGTAGGACTATTTGCCGCTCCAAAATTTACCATTGAGGTCGCTTGCTGTGCATCGAGCTTCCAGTCAATAACCCCAATCAACGTCTTGGTCACGAACTGGATAATCGTGGCCCCACCCGGTGAGCCCGTCGCCATAAGAAAGTCACCCTTTGAGCCATCTGCAGCCTTCGAAAAAACAATGGTTGGTGCCATCGAACTGCGAGGACGTTTGTTGGGTCCTACTTTGTTGGCAATTGCCGCTCCAGCTGAATCAACGGGGTCGAACGAAAAATCGGTCAACTGGTTGTTAAGCAAGAAACCTCGGGTGAAGTGAAATGAACCCATACCACTTTCGATGGTTGTGGTCATAGATACAACGTTACCAGCTCGATCAACGATGGTTATATGCGTTGTTCCGTTCCCCTCTTGAGCACTACTGCCCAAAGGTTTTGATGGAAATGATCCCGGCGATGCAGTCCCCATACTCTTATTCATAGCGATAAGGCTCGCCCTCGCCTTCAGGTAGGCCTTATCAACCAGGCTTGACACACCGTTTGCGGGAAGCGGGAAAAAATCCGTATCTGCGACATATTGGTTGCGATCCGCATAAGCGAGACGCTGCGCTTCGCTGATTAAATGCACCGCTGTGACTGAGGGCTTTGCACCCTCATCGCCAATCTGTGTCGGTTTCTGAGCCGAAAGGTCGAAGTTTTCTAAAATACCAAGGGCTTGTGCTACGGCAATACCACCAGAGGAAGGTGGGCCCATGCCGCATACCCAAGTGTCGCGATATGTCGTGCAAACAGGTTCTCGTCGAATGGCCTTGTAATTGGCAAGATCTTGCATCGTGGTTAAGCCAGGTGTTATGGGCACTGGACTTCCTGCCCCTCCCATGCTCACGCCAATTTTGTCCACAATCGATTGCGCAATTGGACCGGTATAAAAAGCATCAGCGCCGCCATTTGCAATCGCCCTTAACGTTGCAGCATAGTCAGGGTTCTTGATCAAGGTCCCCAGACCTTTCGGTGTGAGGTCCGCATTGAGAAAGTAGGCAACTGCATCAGGATCCCTCAATAAATCCGCGCGAGCGCCTGCGATTGCAGCGGCCATCCGGCCACTGATTTGAAACCCATCGCTGGCTAGCTGAATGGCTGGATTAAATAATTCACTCCATGATCGTCTACCGTAATCCTTGTGCGCCATTTCAAGCATCCTCACGGCGCCTGGTGTGCCGATGGATCTGCCACTTGCTCGCGTACTGCTAAACGCCGTCGAAAGTTTTGGCAACGGATTGGTTTTGTCATTTGCGCTAACGTACCGTAGGTAGTCTTCGGTTGCTGCTGCTGGGGCGGTCTCACGCCCGTCATAGGACTGTATTTTCTTGCTAGCGGCATCGTAATGCAGCATAAAGGCGCCGCCACCGAGACCCGATGACTGGGGTTCAACCAAGCCGAGTACCATTTGAACTGCGACCGCTGCATCAATCGCGCTGCCACCATCACGCAAAACCTCACATCCAGCTTTGGTAGCGAGCGGGTTGGCTGTCACAGCCATGTAGCTCAGCCCTGTCACCGGCTTCTTGCCGAGTTTATAGCCAGACTGAGGCTCAGGAATTGCAGGATCGCCCGCTAGCCCCGAACCAACCACAACTGAGCCGGTCGAAACCGCTTGTTGACAGGCAACAAAATCATCACTGCTGCTGCACCCCGAAACAATCGCACCGCAGATCGCAATCAGCCCTAATTGCTTAAGCGACAAGTGTTTAACTAGATAAATTTTCTCGAGCATGCCGGCCCTCTTTCGCTGAATTCATTGCTTATGATGTGTTTGTGTCAGGTATTAGACAATAACCAGTTTACTTTGTTGATGCCAATTAAGGGCATCCTAAATGGAGCATTTCGCGTGAATCGAGTTGTTTCCCACCTTGCCATGGTGACAATGATCTTAGGCGTCGGACTAATCCCCTTCACATCAGTGTGCACGGCTGCTCAGACTTCTCAAACAATGCTGATTCGGCAGCCCGCCATTTCTGCTAATCACTTGGCATTTGTGTACGCCGGTGACATCTGGGTCGCCGATCGCAACGGCAAGCATCCTCAGCGCCTTACCACTCACCCCGCCGACGAACTAGGGCCTGTATTCTCTCCTGATGGTAAGTCCATCGCGTTCACTGCGCGCTATGACGGCAACACCGACGTCTACGTCATCGGCATCGATGGTGGTCAGCCGAAGCGCCTTACCTGGCATCCCGGAACTGACACCGTTGTAGGATGGAGCGTTGACGGTAAGCGCGTTCTGTTTGCCAGCCCGCGCGAAGTCGCGCTCGGTCGCAGCAATCAACTCTACGAAGTGTCAGTTGACGGCGGCTTTGAGAAGAAGGTCATGGAGGCACAGGCCTTTGAAGGGCGTTGGTCCGCAGATGGAAAACGTCTTGCTTATCGCCCATACCGTTTGGCATATAGCAACGCAGCAGGCTGGCGTTTGAATCGCGGAGGCAGCGCACCACCAATTTGGATCATCGATCCGGTAGCCAATACCTGGGAGCGTGTGCCGCATAAGAACTCCAACGACTTGAACCCGCTTTGGACTGGCGACGATATCGTGTTTATATCGGATCGTGACAATGTCGCCTCGAATCTGTTTATCTATCGTGCAGCAGATAAGGCTGTTAAACAACTCACCCAGGAGAAAGTCTGGGATGTCCGTAGTGCCAGTTTGATAGGTGACGCGGTCGTCTATGAGGTAGGCGGTCGTTTGAAAGAACTTAACATAAAGACTCGATCGATTCGCGAACTTCCGATTCACGTTAATGCTCAATCGGTTCAGGCACGCCCACAGTGGAAAGACGCGGCTTCCCAAATGACATCAGCCCGCCTGTCAGCGACAGGCAAGCGGGTTGTTGTGACCGCCCGCGGCGAAGTCTTCACGGTACCGACCAAGGAAGGCTCGGTTCGTAATCTCACCCAGACATCTGGCGTGCGCGAGAAAGATGGAATATGGAGCCCAGACGGTCAAAACGTGGCATACATCGCTGATGCAGGTTTGAAACACAGCCTCATCATTCGTGATCAATTTGGCCTGAATCGAGGGCGCAGCATCGCTCTAGATATTGACAATCAAGGTGGTTACTTCACGCTTCATGCATGGTCGCCAGACGGTAGGATCATCATCTATAGCGATAACTTGCTTAACCTCTACGCGCTAGATGCGGTAAGCGGCGCATCGCGCATCATTGACAATCGCCAAAGGCGAGGCAGATGGAACGTCGCCTTCTCTTCGGACAGCCGTTACCTTGCATACGCCATTGCAGGCGATAACTACATGCAACGCATTCGAATTCACGACTTTTCCTCTGGCAAAAGCGTAACGGTAACGGATGGCCTTAGCTTTGCCGATAACCCAGTTTTTGGTGGTACTGACTACCTGTACTTTACAGCGTCCATCAACACCGGTCCAGCCGTCGTTGGACTTGATATGTCCTCACAAGAGCGCCCGATCCGTAAAGGTATTTATGCGCTTGTACTTGCAGCCGACGGCAAGTCGCCGATGGCCCCGCGCACTGGTGATGAAGCTGACAAAAAGGAGCCGTTAAAAGATGCTGCTTCAAAGATCAAGCCAACAAAGATTGACTTTGATGGCCTGATGAATCGCGTAGTATCACTACCCGTGGCTGAGCGAAACTACGACTCGCTTGCAGTTGCCTCCGATGGTGGCTTGTTCTTCATCGAGCGACGTCAGCCGGGTGCAAGTAACGACCCGCCCGATCCCGACGGTGGGTCGAGCTCCCTAGCGGGTGAACTGGTACGTTTTAACTTTGAAGAGCGCAAGTCGGCGACGATAAAGTCCGCAGTTGTCGGCATCAGCATGAGTGCGGATGGGAAGAAGATGTTGATTCAACTGCCTCGTGGCCGTCTGGAAATTGCAGATGCCAGCGTTAAGCTCGATGCAAAGCCCATTGATACCTCGCAAGTTGGGGCGCTTGTAGACCCGCGCGAAGAGTGGCAGCAGATTTTTGATGAGTCTTGGTGGATGCAAAAGGCGTTTTTCTACGACGGCAACATGCACGGCCTCGACTGGGATGCGGTACGGACACGCTACGCACCGTTGGTCAAGCACGTGCATCGTAGAGAGGATTTGAACGAGCTCATTCGCGAAATGATTGGCGAACTGCAAGTGGGACATAACAGTATTGGCGGGGGCGACTTACATCGCGAACGCGCCGCTAACACCGGGCTTCTTGGCGCTGATTACGAATATGAGAACAATCGCTACCGAATCAAAACCATCTATCCGGGAGACCGCTGGAATCCCTTCTTAAAAGCTCCTTTGGCCGTACCTGGTTTAGGCGTGTCGGAGGGCGACTACATCATCAGCGTTAACGGTCGAGAAGTAACAGCAAAAGATAACCTTTATGCTTTCTTAGACAATACAGTAGGCCGACAGGTCACGCTCGGCGTTAGTCGCGACCCTGGGGGTGGCAAGGTCAACAACATCGTCGTGCAACCCGTGGCAAGCGAAACTGCGCTGCGTCGGTGGCATTGGATTGAGAAGAACAGGCAAGCAGTTGAGAAGGCTAGTAACGGACGCATTGCATATGTTTACCTGCCTGATACGGGGGGCGACGGTTATAAACATTTCAACCGCATGTTCTTCACCCAAGTTGATAAGGACGGCGTTATCGTTGACGTTCGCCGCAATAGTGGCGGCCAAGCAGCGAACTACGTAACCGATGTGTTAAGCCGCACACACCTGGCGGGCTGGAAGGATCGCGCAGGCATGATTTTCGAAACCCCAGGTGGGGCGATTTATGGCCCCAAGGCAATGCTTATTGACCAAGACGCAGGCTCGGGGGGAGACTTCTTACCCTACAGCTTTAAGCGAATGGAGCTCGGACCCTTGATCGGCAAGCGCACCTGGGGCGGTCTAATCGGAATATCAGCCAATCCCCAGTTAGTTGATGGCGGCAGCATGACCGTGCCGTTCTTCCGTTTTTTTACGCCAGAGAAACAGTGGCGAATTGAAAACGAGGGTGTAGCTCCGGACATTGATGTAGAGCTTGACCCAACGGCGGTCAACCGTGGTCGTGATCCCCAGCTAGAAGCAGCCATCAGAAACGTCATGACTAGACTCCCATCAGCGAACTCCACGGTCGAGCGCAAGCGTGCACCGGCATCTGCAACGCTTGGCAAGTGATTCGACCACGGAAACTTAAACAATTTGCTTGAAGCTAACCTCGAGTCACGTTACCCATCCGCAAGCGCCCATACTGCAGTCAAAGCATGGGGTGAACTTCGACTGTTTAGACTTGGCTAATTAGTCGACATAGAACGCGCGATGAAACGACCGCATCGATTCAAGACACGACCATGTAAGTCGTACGTCAACTCGCCTGCCACATAGACCGCTTCGATCCCCTTTGATACGCGCGTGGGTTCTTGAAAATCAGCAAGATCTTCAATGCTGTCTGGATCGAAGATCGTTAGATCGCCGGCCATACCAGGACGAATCAGGCCACGATTGCCCAACTTGAAGGTGCTGGCTGAAAGACCTGTCATCTTGTGAACCGCCACTTCAAGACTTAAGGCGCGTCGGTGCCGCACATATTCGCCAAGAACCCGAGGAAAGGTCCCCCACAATCGCGGATGTGGCTTTGTATCGTGAGGGATCCCATCAGACCCGATCATTGCGCGCGGGTGCTGCATGATTCGGACAACATCGTCTTCATGCATTTGAAAGTAGCATGCGCCGCCAGGAATCAGGCGTTGAGCAGCTTCTCGTTGTGAGATTTGCCATGCTGCAGCAACGCTTGCAAGCGACTTACCAACCATCTCAGGATGAGGCTCACTGCTTGTAATCAACACCTTGGTTTCCTCATCAATCATATCGAGCCGAAGCATGGTCGAACCTGCGACATAGGGGTAAACATCAAGGTGAATCGACTGTTGTTGATGTAATTGATCGATATAAGCGAGTGTCTCTCGCGATCGCCCCCAATTCAGGCGACCTGCACATTTGTGGTGAGAAATGACGAGGGGTGCGCCTGCATGACGTGCGGTTAAGGCAACTTCGTCAATGGCCGCTAGTATTTCCTCCATCTCAGTGCGCATATGGGTCACATAAATGCCCCCTGCAGATGCCACCTCCCGTACTAAGGGAATAAGCTCCAGGATGTCAGCGGCATACGCTGTTTGGTAGAACGTTCCCGAAGACATACCGATCGCACCTGCTTGCATCGCCTCGCGAATAAGCGATTGCATTTGCTCACGCTCATCCTCGGTAGCAGGTCGCCGCCAATCTGCAAGCACTTCGTGCCTAAGCGCACTGTGCCCTATCAATGCTGCAACATTAAGCGATGGCCTTGCCTTATCGATTGCAGCCTTATAGTCAGCCATGCTTCGAAACTGGTACATCGATTCGCAAAGCAGGGTTAGTGGCGCAACAGGTGCTTTGCTGGTCAATGGAGCCAGAGAAATCCCACAGTTGCCCACAACCACGGTGGTAACACCTTGGCTGATCTTCGGCAGCATCTCAGGGTTAGTCAGCACCAAGGCGTCGTCGTGGGTGTGTACGTCGATGAAACCTGGACACAAGACCTTACCCCCGCAATCGCGTTCGTGCTCGACCCGTGCTTCTAACTTTTCACCGACAGCGATAATCGTGCCATCACGCAGCAAAAGATCTGCCTTGAATCCGGGTTCTCCACTTCCATCCACAATCCATGCATTGCGGAACATGGTTGACTCGGTTTTTGCCGATGCTGTCATGATCATATCCTTAGGCGTTCATTCAAATATTCAAAGGGTGTCACTAACATCATGAAAGATTCTCAAGCAAGCATCAATACGGGTTTGGTCCGTAATCCAGGCGAAATCAAAAGCCTGGCGAAAGCTTTGCGAAGTGGTGAAATCACAGCAACATCGCTGGCCGCGCAGTACTTAGAACGGATCGAGGAAGTGGACGCGAAGGTACGAGCCTGGCGTATGGTGAAGCCCAAGCAAGTGCTGCGCGAGGCATCCATGCGTGATCAAGAACTAAGGGAAGGTGTCGACCGCGGTTTATTGCACGGCATTCCGGTTGCTATCAAGGACATTATCAACGTCATGGGGTACCCAACCCGCGCGAATTCCAAATCACTACAGCGCGCAAAGCCAGCGACAGCCGACGCCAGCATCGTGGCAAGTCTTAAGCAACTCGGCTGCGTCATTTTAGGTAAGGCGCACACCACAGAGTTTGCTTTGCAAGACGCCTCACCTGCTCGCAACCCCCACGCGCTTGGCCACACACCAGGTGGATCAAGTTCAGGGTCGGCAGCAGCTGTTGCAGCAGGCATGGCGCCACTTGCCGTTGGGACACAAACGGTTGCGTCCGTGAATCGACCTGCAGCCTACTGTGGCATCGGTGCATTTAAACCAAGTACTGGAAGTCTTATAAATTTTGGTATCACGCCACTTGCGCCCAACTACGACACACCGGGACTACTGGCCTATCGGGCTGCCGACGCCGCGCTTGCCTACCTTAGTCTAGCGCCTAGTTATATGCCCAGCCATGCTACATCTGGCGAGGCTCCGGAGATCATCGTTATCGAAGACCCCCTGATCGACAATGCCGCAACTTCGATTCAGGCGGCAATATCGAATGCCATTGATGCCTACAAGACGAGTGCAACCCCCTTAAAGCGCATGCGATCACCGATCGATTTTGGCAGGCTTGTAGCCTTGCAAAGACTCACGATGCTTTATGAATGTGGCCACAGCCTCGCTCATTTGCGTGAACATGGAAGCTCCCAAATCGGTCCGAAGCTTTGGGCCGCCATGCATGAAGGTCTTTCAATTAAGGCGGAAAGCTATGATGAAGCCAGACGCGAAATCAACTTGTTGAGATTTAAGTTTTTTAAACGTTTTAAACCGCATCAGGTCTTCCTGATGCCTGCAACACCGCAGACTGCGCCTAAAGGTCTCGATTGGACAGGCGACCCTAGTTATATCGCAGGTTGGACAGCCTTGGGAGGTCCGGTGCTAACCGTTCCGATAGCGATGGATGCAGACAAGTTGCCGATTGCCGCCTTGTTAAGTGCATTCCCAGGACAAGACCGATGGCTTGCCAAACAAACGCGAATGCTCGCGAAACCGATTGAATACCAGGTGTGATTTTCGGTATGTCGACACCCAACCGAAAGGTCAAGCAAAAAAAGTAACGATCAAGTATTCTGCAAAGGTAATTGGGCGCCACGACGTTCGACGATCAAGCGATATTGTTCGGGTTGGCGATGACGCTCAAAATTAAAGGTTGTTTGCTTGTAGGAAAGGCAAAGGTCCAAATCGCAACGCGCAACGCATAACTCATCGCCAAGCGTTGAGCATTGAGCAACCAATTCGCCAGAGGGCGCAATGATTTGCGACTGACCGATTTGCATCACACCCTCTTCCAACCCTGCCTTTGCAACACCAAGCACCCAGCTCGCATTTTGATAAGCGCCAGCCTGCATCACCAAGCGATTATGAAAATTAGAAAGGGCATCATGCTCTGGTGCCGGCGGATTATGTACAGGAGTGTTATAGCCTATAAAAATCATTTCAACACCTTGCAAACCCATCACCCGGTAGCTTTCCGGCCAGCGACGATCGTTACAAATACAAACACCCATTAACCCACCGAACGCGTTGACGACACCGAAACCTAAATCGCCTACTTCAAAGTATCGCTTCTCCAGGTGTTGAAAGGCCCGCCACGGTTCATGCTGATCATGACCGGGCAGATGAATTTTCCTGTAACGATGAATGATCTCTGCCTGCTGATTAACGAGAATCGCTGTATTAAAGCGCCGCTTACTTCCCGCAATGTCTACGAGTTCAGCGTACCCTAGATGAAAACCAATAGACAGTCGCTTTGCTTCGTCAAACAGCGCTTGGGTTTCTAGGGACGGCATTTCAGTTTCGAAAAACTGATCGATTTGTGCCTGATCTTCAAAATACCAACGAGGAAAAAAACTTGTCAGCGCAAGTT
>JACCEC011870113.1_pt1 | contig 17297 bp, 20 predicted proteins | sample 7450121 | NCBI WGS metagenome assembly JACCEC01 (sample SAMN15323455, study PRJNA562643) | freshwater metagenome | isolation source: river surface water | place: USA:Blue River Watershed | collected 2017-08-18 | reverse complement strand
TCAGAAAAATTCAATTACAAGCTATTTAATAAGGGAACGTGTGTTTTATTACAATACATACAAAATACAAATACCTAATTATCAGTAATTTAAAAATAAAATAAATAATGTAAATTTATAAAACTCAATATTCACGTTTTTAAAAAAAATCAGAAAAATGATTTAAATTAGAATATTGAGTTTTTAGAGATTCCCTCTAGTATTATTTCTGTTGGTTGCTCCCGAATTTTCCAAAACGGAGTTTAAATAATCATTGAGTATTTTTTTATTTAAAGTAGAAATATTCCATTTGATGAAGAACCGTTGGAGTCAAGCCAAGCCCAAAACCGATTTATTCTTCCTTGATAATTGGAATAGGATGCTTTGCCAAGAACATTAATTTTGTTTTTCAATCCAAATTCAAAGGCTTCTCTAATAGTTTGCTCTTTTCCAATTACAACTACTGTATTTTCTACAACAATTTCTTTTTTTGGATTTGAAATTTCGGGCTCGCTAGTTCTACCGGCTTTTTTTAAATATTTGTTAGTCAGTTCAGTATTATCTTTATAAGGACTGTAACCTTTTTTTAAAATAAAGGATAAATCTTGCTGAATCGTTTTCAAATATTGAAATCGTTCTTTTGCAGTTTTTATTCTGTTTGCTTCCTGTTTTATATTTGGTTGCCGTACAAACTTTCCTGTTTTAGGATTTCGGATGGAGTAATATACATACCAATCCTTCGATAAAGCATCGAGTTGTTCTTGTTTTGAGAGCTTGTTCCATTGAGAAACATCGACTTTTCCTGTAAAAATTTTAGGTTCTGAATAGTTGGTTTTCATGGGCAAATCGTGTACTGTATCGTGTACTGCCCGTAAAAGTAAGGAAATTGTAGACATAAAAAAAGCGGGTTTGTGTACACAAACCCGCTACCTTATTGATTTAACCTAGTAGCGAGAGGGAGATTTGAACTCCCGACCTCAGGGTTATGAATCCTGCGCTCTAACCGACTGAGCTACCTCGCCATATTTTAAAGGTGCATACACCTCTCAATGCGGGTGCAAATATAAAAATTAAATTAGAGGTTACAAGCATATCTATAATAAAAAAAAAATTTTTGAAAAGGCTTTTTTATTGGCTATATATTCTATATATTTCCAAAAAAATAATAGTAGTACATGGATTCTAAAATACGTTACGAAATAGAGTTTCCTATAAACTCATCACCTCAATTGTTGTATCAATACATTTCAACTCCATCAGGTTTGTCAGAATGGTTTGCCGATAATGTTAACTCAAGAGGAGAATTTTTCACCTTCATTTGGAATGATTCAGAAGAAAAAGCAAGACTAGCTTCAAAAAAATCAGGTGAAAAGGTGAGATTTAAGTGGGTTGATGCTAATAATAAAGACACAGAATACTTTTTTGAACTGGGTATTTTGGTTGACGAAATTACAAAAGACGTTTCTTTAATGGTTATTGATTTTGCTGAAAAAGAAGAAGTTGAAGAAGCGAGATTGTTGTGGGAAAATCAAATTTCGGACCTCAAACACGTTATAGGCTCGGTTTAGAAAATTGTTATTTATAGTTTATATTTGTCCCGTTTAATCGGGACATTTTTTTTATTTTTTTATGATAAATTTTAATGGTAATATAGAATATTCGGGTGTGAATTTAATGACTTATAATCGTGCTTTTTTGTATGGAGATGCAGTTTTCGAAACGGTAAAAATTGTTAATTCAAAAATTCTTTTTTTAGAAGACCATTATTTTAGATTGATGTCTTCAATGCGAATAGTTCGAATGGAAATTCCGATGAATTTTACTTTGGAATATTTGGAAGAGCAAATCATTGCTTTGGCAAAAGCCAAAAATCTCGAATCTTCTTCTCGTGCTAGAATTAACGTCTATCGCAATGACGGAGGTTATTATTTGCCACAAACCAATACGGTTTCATTTTTGATTAATGTTGAGAGTCAGGATGATAGACAATATTCAATTATGCAAAAAGAATATATTGTGGATTTATATACTGATTTTTATGTGGCAAAACAGTTACTTTCGTCTATAAAAAGCACAAACAAATTACTCAATATTACTGCAAGTATTTATGCTTCTGAAAATGATTTGGATAATTGCTTACTAATAAATGACAGCAAAAATGTTATTGAAGCCCTACAAGGAAATTTATTTTTACTCCAGGGGAATATTCTTGTAACGCCTCCAGTTTCCGAGGGCTGTTTGAATGGGATTATGCGAAAACAAATAATTAACTTGGCAAAAACTTTAGAAAACATAGAAGTAGTTGAAGAACCAATTTCTCCTTTTGACCTTCAAAAAGCCGATGAATTATTTATAACTAATGTGATTAAAGGAATTCAGCCTATTACTAAATACCGAAAAAAAGAGTTTTCGATGGATTTTTCAATAAGTTTGGTGCAAAAATTAAACGAGATAAATAAATTATGACTAATTATATGTTGGGTTTACTGGTGCGTTAATCCATATCAAATAGTCACCACCCAACTCCATAATTTGTTTCTTCCAAAATTGTGAGGCCGATTCCCCAATTATTTTATTTTCATAATTATTTTTGGTGATAATCCATGAACTTTCTGACATTTCAATTTCTAATTGATCTTGATCCCAGCCTGTATAACCTAAAAAGAATCGAATATTATCCTTGCTTAATTTGCCATTATTGATTAGTTTCTTGGTGATTTCATATTCACCTCCCCAATAAATTCCATTCGAAATTTCTATACTATTTGGAATCAAATCGGGCACATTATGTATGAAATAAAGATTGTCTTGTTCAACTGGTCCGCCATTGTAGATTTTGAAAGTAGCTTTGATATCAGGTATTAAATCATTGATAGTATATTTTAAAGGTTTGTTAATAATAAAACCAATCGAACCTTTATCGTTGTGGTCTGCCAATAAAATTACTGACTTATTGAAAGATAAATCTCCAATTATAGAGGGCTCTGCAATAAGTAGTTTTCCTTTTTTTAATTTTTCTGAAATCATAGGTCATATTTTTGTTAAAATAAATTTAATAAAATATATCAATTATATCATAACTTAATCGATAAAAGTCAAAAAAAAACCTTCCATAGGAAGGTTTTAATTATATTTTATACTTAAATTAGTTTACAGCTCCTTCTAATTCAGCTCCTGCTTTAAATTTCACTACATTTTTTGCAGCAATTTTTATTGTTTTTCCTGTTTGAGGATTTCTTCCATCTCTAGCAGCTCTTGCAGAAACTGACCATGATCCGAAACCTACTAAGGATACTCTTCCGCCTTTTTTCAAAGTACTACCTACGTTCCCTAAAAATGATTCTAAAGCTAGTTTTGCAGCAGCTTTTGTAATTCCTGCATCAGCAGCGATAGCGTCGATTAATTCTGATTTGTTCATAATGTTTAGTTATTAAATGTTGGTTAAAAAAACTTTGTTAACAATAACAAATTTAGTAGGATTATGTTTCCCTACAAGTGTTTTGGTTATTTTTAGCACGTTTTGTTGATAACTTACTTTTTTTGTTCATAAACCTATCCAAATTATCGAAAAACATCCTATAAACACCCATTTTTGTTGGTCTAAACTACATTTGCATCTTCTGAAAAAACTATCCCATTTAATAATTCTCTTATATTCATCTTCTTTTTACCAGGGAATTGTATGCTTAGCACCTCAATAAATCCATCTTTGACGGCAATTTTCATCTCTTTTTTGCTGCAAATTATGTCTCCAACTTCAAATGTGTGATTTTCTTGAGTCATTTTTACCTCATAAATTTTTACATTCCATTCTTCATTTTTATCTCGAAAAACACACCAAGCTGATGGGTATGGGCTAAGACCCCGAATTAAATTGTAGATTTCCTTTGCCGATTTTGTCCAATCAATCTTGCAATTTTCTTTATTTAATTTATAAGCCGTTTTTATTTCAGCGTTTTCTTTCTGAATTGTTGTAGTAACATTTCCCTTTTCTATCAATTCTAAAGTCTTTAAAACAGTTTCATTTCCCAGATGCATTAATCGATCGTGCAATTGGCCTGCGTTTTCGTTTGGTTCAATTGCTATTTCAGCACTAAGAATCATGGCTCCTGTATCTATTTTATCATCGATAAAAAAAGTAGTAACTCCAGTTTTTGTATCACCATTTATGATTGCCCAATTTATTGGAGCGGCTCCACGATAATTAGGTAACAATGATGCGTGAAGGTTGAAGGTCCCTAATTCTGGCATTTTCCAAACTACTTCGGGTAACATTCTAAAGGCAACTACGATTTGCAAATTGGCATTTAACGATTTCAATTCGGTCAAGAAGTTTTCGTCTTTTAAATTTGTGGGTTGTAATAAAGGAAGATTATTGACCAAAGCATATTCTTTTACATCCGAATATTTTATTTTTTGGCCACGACCAGCCGGTTTATCTGCTGCGGTGATAACTCCCACAACATTATAATTGTTCTTGATTATGGTGTCTAAAATGCCAACGGCAAATTCAGGTGTTCCCATAAATACGATTCTTAATTGTTTCATTATTATTTTAGTGAATATTTATTGTTGGCTTTAATAGTAATTTTATTGTTTTCCAATAATTTTCGCAAAGCAAAGATAACTTCGTCTTCGCTATTTTTTGTTAGTTTTTGAATTTCTCTCGAATTCAATTCTTGTATTTTTAATAATTCAATAATTTTTTCAGATATTAAAGAACCATCGCTAGATTTCTTTTTTTTGGAAATGCAATACGAACAAATTCCACAATCAGATTCCGCTTTTTCACCAAAATAATCCAGAATCAATTTGTTTTTGCATACTTTCTTCTCATTGATATAATGTAAAACCGATTCGAATTGGGCAACTTTTTGTTTGTTTTGAGTTTCAAGGTATTTCGAAACTCGATTGATGGTTCTTTCGTCTTCACGAACTTCATTGAAAATTATGGTGGCATCATTGCTATTTTTATGATAATCAATAATTTCAAGATTTTTCAGTTTTTCCAAAATAGAAAGTATTATTGTTTCATCGCAATTGGATTTTTTAGTAATTAAAGATAAATTGATTGCTGTTTGTGATTCATATATTCCAGGATAAGTTCTTAGCAAAGACAAAATTACAGGTTCTTCATTTGAATTCAGACTCATATATCGAATGACTTCTTTGGATTCGATGATAAATTGCAGTGTGATTTTTTCGGTATATTCTTGTGACATACTCAAAATTCCTTGACGGTCTAAAAATTGGATAGCATTGAAAGTCTTCAAGGTTGGAAATCCATATTTTTGGCAAAAATGATTCAAGTTGAACGAAAATTGCTTGTTGATTCCTTCGCCATATGCGATTCGGAAATAGGTGCATAATTTGATATAAATCTGGGTAAGAATTATTTTGTCGGGCAACACACTGATAAATTGGCTTTGAGCTTGAAGTTTGTCCGATGGACTGGTAAGAATAATGGCAAACGCTTTTTCGTCATCTCTTCCAGCTCTTCCAGCCTCCTGATAATAACTTTCTATACTTTCGGGAAGATGAATATGAATGACGGTTTTTACATTCGATTTATCAATTCCCATACCAAAGGCATTAGTGGCAACAATAATTTGAACTTCTTCATTCATCCAAAGATTCATGTTTTTCTCCTTTTCTTTAACGGATAAGCCACCGTGATAAAAAGTGGCTTTATAGCCTAAAGATTGTAGTTGAGAAGCGGTATCCGAGCACGATTTTCTATTTCGGACATATATAATAGATGGTTGTGGATTCTTTTTTAAAATTTGCTCCATTCGATACAATTTATCTTCCACTTCAAAAATCATATAGGCAATGTTTTTTCGGGCAAAAGATTTTTGAAAAATAGCTGGATTTTCTAATCCCAATTGAAGAATTACATCATCAAGAACGGCCTTGGTAGCCGAAGCAGTAAGAGCCAGAAATGGAACTTTTGGAAAATGAGTTTTAAGATTGGCTATTTTTAAAAATGCAGGACGAAAATCATGACCCCATTGCGATACACAATGAGCTTCGTCAATTGCAATTAAATTGATGGGCAGATTTTTGATTCGTTCCAAAATCCAATCCGATTGCAGGCGTTCTGGAGATACATACAAGAATTTATAATTACCAAATTCGCAGTTATCCAAAAGTGTAATCATTTCGTCCGATTGAATTCCACCTGTCAACGCAATGGCTTTGATATTTAGGTTTTGCAAGCGTTTCACCTGGTCTTTCATCAAGGCAACTAAGGGCGAAATGACTAAACAAATTCCCTCTTTCATCATCGCGGGAACTTGAAAACAAATCGATTTTCCGCCACCTGTAGGCATCAGTCCAAAAGTATCCTTACCGTCCAAAACCGAATTAATAATTTCGTCTTGTGGCGACCTAAAATTGTTGTGTTTCCAATATTTTTCAAGGATTGATAACGCTTCTTGCATCTAACAGTTTAAAGATTAAAGTTCAGTCTACAATTTGAGTTAAACAACTTTTAAACATAAACAATTTACTAAATTTGGTCTAAGATAAATAAAATTCTATTATTTAATCTCTCTCTTGAAACTTCCATGCTTTCATAACCATAATTTTGATAAGTTTCAACCAGATGGTTATCGATGAGTTTTGCCTGTTTGAAGTTTTCATATCGGGCTTCATCAATCACATAAATTTCCTCCCACGGCGGAAGAATCATGATTTTTGTTTATAAATTTTCTCGGCAAGCCGAGTTAAAAATGAGCCTTTTAGCTGTCACCAATATATTACATATATACCAAAGCATCTGGAATTTCACGTTCAATAAAAAAAAATATTTTGGTTTTCTACTAAAGCGCTTTTGAATTGTTTTTTTTCATCCTTCTAATAATAATTCGCTAAAGAGAATGGGTTTTCAAGAGACAATTGTTCAATACTTTGCTTTTTTTGCTACCAAAGTTACTTGTCTCTAAATTTCGGGATAACAACAAAAACATTTTGCTACCAATCCTTCGATGATAGTACTTTTGTATGTTTCAGGTTCGACAATGATGATTATAATTTCGTTATTCACGTTATCCAAAATAGGTGCAAATTACCTAAAGTTATTTGCAATTGGAAAGTTTTTTCAAACTTATCGGTTTCCAAATTTTCAAAAAGGGGAAATGTTAAATATAAATTTTTTTCTGTGCATTTCAATCTAAAATCTGCAATCAAAAATCTCAAATGTAATTTCAAAACTGTATATTTGCTTTTATTTTAATTTTAGAATGGATTCAGAAAAAAAAGAAACCCATGAGTTTTATGAAAGATTGAAAGCAGAGTTGGATATGAGTACTTCTTGGCCAGCGATATATTTGTACAAATTTATTGTTCCTACTGATAAGGAAAATATTGTTCGTGTGGAAGAATCATTTGATTGTATGGGGGCAGTGATAAAAACTACAAAATCCAAAACTGGCAAATTCACGAGTATTTCTGTCGATGTTATGATGAAAGATTCTCAAGAAGTAATTGATAAATACATCGAATTATCTACTATTAAAGGTATTATTTCTCTATAAATATGAACACAAAATATACAAAAGAAGTTGCAAACGATGTCGTACAACATCTGGAATATAATGCAGAACGATCTCATCTAATTATTCCGGAATATGGTCGTCATTTGCAAAAATTGATTGATCAAGCGACTGTTATTGAGGATAGGGAAGAGCGCAACAAAGCAGCAAAGTACATTATACAAGTTATGGGAAGTTTGAATCCTCATTTGCGTGATGTTCCAGATTTTCAGCACAAATTATGGGATCAAATCTTTATAATGTCCGATTTTAAATTAGATGTTGAATCGCCATATCCAGTCCCAACTCGTGAAGTGTTGCAATTAAAACCAGATGTTTTAAAATATCCTCAAAACTTTCCAAAGTATAGATATTATGGCAACAATATTAAGTATATGATTGATGTTGCCAACAAATGGGAGGAAGGAGAGATGAAAAATACTTTGGTAAAAGTAATTGCCAATCATATGAAAAAATCCTATTTGAGTTGGAATAAAGACACTGTAAAGGATGATGTTATTTTCGAACATTTATATGAATTATCAGGCGGAAAATTAAATTTGCTACAAAGCACCGAGGAGCTTTTGACCACCACCGATTTATTGAGAACCAACAAAAGAGTTTCCAATAAAATAACTCCTGTGGGACAACCAAAAAATCAAAGTAAAAAGAATAATAAAACTGGGAAGTCAAATCCAACGCATAAAAACCAAAACAGAAAATCTTTATAAAAAGTTTTGAGTTATAAGTTATGGTCTGTCCGTGGGCAACTTCTAATTTATAACCTCTAACTTCTAACCTAAAAAAAATGGGAATATTCAAGATCGAAGGAGGAATCTCACTAAAAGGAGAAATCACACCACAAGGGGCAAAAAATGAAGCATTGCAAATATTATGCGGCATATTATTGACGGCAGAAAAGGTAACAATCAATAATATTCCAGATATAATTGATATTAATAAACTAATTACTCTATTGGGAAATTTAGGGGTGAAAATTCAAAAAAACGCCCCTAGTTCTTACACTTTTCAAGCCGATGAAGTAAATATAAATTACCTTGAAACGGAAGCTTTTAAAAAAGAAGGGGGTTCACTTAGAGGTTCAATTATGATTGTTGGTCCACTTCTGGCCCGATTCGGGAAAGGATATATTCCAAAACCAGGTGGCGACAAAATTGGAAGAAGAAGATTGGATACTCATTTTGAAGGATTTATTAATCTTGGAGCAAAATTTCGATACAATAGAGAGGATCATTTTTATGGTGTTGAAGCGCCTAAAGGTCTAGTTGGAGCCGATATGTTGCTTGATGAAGCATCGGTTACGGGGACTGCCAATATTGTTATGGCGGCTGTCTTGGCTAAAGGAACTACAACTATTTATAATGCTGCTTGTGAACCTTATTTGCAACAATTGTGTAAAATGTTGAATGCAATGGGAGCAAAAATTACTGGAGTTGGTTCCAATTTATTGACCATCGAAGGAGTTGAAAGCCTTGGAGGTTGTACCCATAGAATCCTTCCAGATATGATCGAAATTGGGAGTTGGATTGGATTGGCGGCGATGACCAGAAGCGAGATTACCATCAAAGATGTAAGTTGGGAAAACCTTGGTCTGATTCCAAATGTATTCAGAAAGCTAGGTATTACTCTAGAAAAGCGGGGTGAAGATATTTATATTCCTGCGCATACCAACGGATATGAGGTAAAAACCGATATCGATGGTTCCATACTTACCGTTTCTGATGCTCCCTGGCCAGGATTCACACCTGATTTGTTGAGTATTGTTTTGGTTGTGGCAACCCAAAGCAAGGGTGATGTTCTGATTCATCAAAAAATGTTCGAGAGCCGATTGTTTTTTGTCGATAAATTGATTGATATGGGGGCCAAAATCATCTTGTGTGATCCGCACAGAGCAGTAGTTATTGGTCACGATTTCAAGTCACAACTCAAAGCTACTACTATGTCATCGCCAGATATTAGAGCTGGAATCTCTTTATTGATTGCCGCACTTTCTGCCAAAGGTACAAGCACCATTCAAAACATAGAGCAAATAGATAGAGGATATGAGCGAATCGACGAGCGATTGAGAGCCATCGGCGCTAAGATTGTGAGAGCTTAATATCTAATTAATAAGTTCGCTAAACAATAAACGTTCCAAGCCCTTTGAGTTTTTAATAATAATTCCAATGACAAAAGAACAAACTGCAGTAAAAGCAACCTATTTTAGTATAGCAAGTAATTCTTTTTTAGCCTTGATCAAAGGAGTGACTGGTTATTTTGGTAATTCGTATGCTTTGACTGCAGATGCTATTGAATCTACTACAGATATATTTTCTTCTTTTTTGGTTTTGTTTGGTATTAAATATTCGAACAAACCGGCCGATCAAAATCATCCCTATGGACACGGTCGAGCAGAACCATTAATTACTTTCTTGGTGGTCGGATTTTTGATTACTTCGGCAACAATTATTGCGTATGAAAGCATAAACAACATAGGCACTCCTCACGAATTGCCAGCGTCTTGGACACTAATTGTTCTTGGAACTATCATTTTGTGGAAAGAATATTCTTTTCGATTAGTAATCAAAAGGAGTAAAGAAGCGAATAGTTCCTCTTTAAAGGCAGATGCTTGGCATCATCGAAGCGATGCCATTACTTCGATAGCTGCATTTATTGGTATTTCAATAGCTTTGTTTTTTGGAAAAGGCTACGAATCCGCCGATGATTTGGCGGCACTTTTTGCCTCTGGATTTATTCTCTACAATAGCTACAGAATTTTTAGACCTGCCTTAGGAGAGATAATGGACGAACATTTGTATGAAGATTTGGTTTTAGAAATACGAAAGGTTTCACTCCAAGTTAAAGGTGTCGAAAGTACCGAAAAATGCTTTATTCGAAAAGCAGGGATGAAATACCATGTTGATTTACATGCTGTAGTAAATTCCAATATTAGCGTAAAAGAAGGTCACAAAATTTCACATTTGTTGAAAGATACATTACGCGCAGAAATCCCTGAATTAGGGCACGTTTTGATTCATATTGAGCCTTCTTATTATTGAGATTTTACTTGAAATGGGTTTGTTAAACCATAAAATTTAAATAAAAGTTTGCAAATTGAAAACTTTTATTTAAATTTGTCGCATGAAAATCCTTGTAAAGAAAACGATTCTATTTTATACTGAAAAATATCCAATTGCAAAAACTCAATTGTTGATTTGGTATAATGAATTTTCAAAACTAGATTTTAGCAATTTCAATGAATTCAAACGAGTTTATGGAAATGCAAGTATTGTGAACAACGAAAGAGTTGTTTTCAATATTAAAGGAAATGATTTCCGCTTAGTGGTTTCAATAAACTTTTTACAAACGGCTTGCTATGTAATTTGGTTTGGAACTCATAAAGAATATGACAAGATAAATGTGGAAACTGTAGCTTTTGATACAGCAATCCTAAACTATAAAAAGCTATAACTATGAACTGGAAAGTATTAAAAACAGAGGAAGATTACAATAAAGCTTCAATGAGATTGATGGAAATTTTCCATGCCAAACCTAACACACAAGAAAGTGACGAGTTAGACTTGCTTATGGTTTTGGTAAAAGATTACGATGATAAACATTATGAATTGCCTGAACTTGATGCTTTAGAAGTTATCAAATATAAAATGCAGGAAATGGGCTTGAAAGCAAAAGATCTTGAGCCAATAATTGGCAGTAAAGGCCACGTTTCATCGATTCTTTCGGGCAAACGCGAAATCACTTTGAAAATGGCGCAAAAACTTAAAAATTATTTCAGCATTCCTGCCGAAGTGTTTTTGCATAACGCATAATAAAAGTTCAATTTACCGTGATTTTTAGGTATTTCCTCTAGCGTGATAATAGAGTGGGGATCACCTCATATTTATAAAAGATACTTTACGCGCAGAAATCCCAGAATTAGGGCACGTTTTGATTCATATTGAACCTTCGGAATATTAAATTTTTATTCCAAAACATTCAAAATTTTCAAACCAAAAACAACACCGTTTTCCATAATTCCATTTTGAAATGAATGAACATAATCAAAGCGGAATGCCTTCAGTTTTCCGAATCCAAGATTGTCTATACCAACCGTTAATTCTGTGTAAGGTTTTGTATCTGGAGTAGCGAGTGCATGAAATCCTAGGACCAAAGTGGAATTCAATTTATTTAACAAAGGGATTTTATTCATAATATAGCCTTTGTCATTATGCTCCAAATGGGCTTCAAAATAGGAATCATTAGTGCTGTTCGAATAGTAAGGCATTAGGTTAAAAACGTTCAAATAACGGTCTCTGCTACCCAGGTGTGTTCTATTTCCATTGAAATGTTTGTAATCTACAAACGAGATATTTTCGCCGTGAATGAAAGTTCCTGCTTTTAAATTTATCCCTAAAGTTCCCTTGTTTCCAGCATCAAAATCATATCTGACTTGTCCTGTAAACAATTGGTATTCGTATTTTTTTTCGTTCGATGCAAAGGCGTTTTCAAAGCCAAAAGATAAGGTTGGGTAGTTGTAGTCTCTGATATTCAATTTTCCATCAGGTCTCGAAATGTATTTGTTTCCGAAATTTATTTTTGCAAAAACAGTAGCTTTCGTAAGATGATGTTGTTCGATTGCAGGAGTCAAATTATCGTCGGGCAACAATGGATTATTGGAACTGTAAACGTCGTCACTTTTGATAAATGTATAATCGGTTGTGTTGAACAAAGGTTTTCGTTGCTGATATTCTAAAGTTCCTTTCAAATAAAAATTATTTCCAACGTCTTGACCATAAGTAGCACCTGCAAATTCTTTGTTATACAATTTCATATAATTGTCTACAAAAAACAATGAGCTTATCATATTAATGAATTTTGAAATGGGCTCATCAGGATTGAATTGATTAACTTTGGTTCCACCAAAAACTATGAGGGAGGCATAATTTTGATGGTTGAATCGATGGTAATAATTGACTGTAACTCGCAATCTATCATCAGAAAACCCATAGTTAAATTTTGCATTTATAGATGTCGTTTTTCCTTTTTCTTCTTCCTCTTTAAAATTTTTAAAAGAAAACCCAGAGTCTAAAATCCAACCCTGAACCGTGTTGAAACTCAGTGAAGATAAATTAAGCAAACCATCATAACGGAATGATTTTTTTTTACTGCTGTTTTTCCAAGAATAACCCATAATTGGACTCATAAATTTGAATTTGTTTCTTTTGTTATCAATAGAATCCAAATATTTTTTTGAGTTTCGGACTGTGTGAACACTATCTTTTTTTATATAATCCGTATTCTCTTCGAGGGTCAGTGGAATAGGTCTGATTTTATTCCAAAAAACAGTATCTTTTTTATTCGAATTGTTTTCAAAACTTACTATTTCATTGGTGAATGTCTTTTTGGCAAACGTTTTTTCGAATTCATAATTGCTGTAAACATAAGAGAATTTTCCGTTGAATTTAATTCCAAAAATCCCTGCTGAAAATTCAAGGCTTTGGGTGTTTTTTGCCCAAATGCGATTGTTTTTGTTGTAACTATAATTTTGTTTCAATTTCATAAGATCTACTAATTCTTGGTGCATTCGATAGCCTTTGATGTCTAAATCCACAGAGTAAATTGCCCAAGAATCTTCGACAATATAAATGTAGCCTTCAAAAACGGGTTCGGCATCTCGCTTGGCAATGACCTTGATTTTGTTTATTATCAAGTTGTTTTCGTCCTGAAAAGTACCTTCTATTTTGTATTTATAATAATTGAAAGCATTGTCGGCAATGGGCGAAATTATTTTGCTTCCAAAGTCCAACGTATTGTCATAAATATCATAAATCGTTGAGCGTGCTGTGTTGTAACTGAAACCTTTGTTGTCTCCGCTCACTTTAGAAGCAATAATTCGTTCCTTTAAATTATCGGGTTTTTCAAAAGTAATTTTCGAAACAGTTTCCGATAAATAGATAATTCCCGTTCCTGTTGAATCGACTGCACCGTCTAAATCACCAATTTTTTGACCCAATATTTTTTTGGGTAAATCTTTGACTTTAAATATACCGCGGGAATAAAAATCGGCTTTGAAACGGGCCGTTTTTTCGGAGTTTTCTTTTTTACTTTTAATTGCATGTCTAATGACCGCATTTGCAGGATTATTTTTTGGGTTTATGACAACTTCAGAAAGTGATACAGTCTCTTCAAGCAATTGTATGTTTTGGGTGAAAGGAAATTTGTCGATTGTGACTGTTATTTTCTGGGTTTTGAATCCCAAATATTGGTAAACAATAGTGTGTTTCCCAGTTTTTTTGAGGTTTAATTCATAATTGCCCTGCTCGTTTGAGGAAGTTCCGTTATAGGTATCTTCTTCTAATATAGTTACAAGCGAAAGCGGAATTCCTTTATTGTCAGTAATAGTTCCTCTAATTTGTGAATAGGAAAAAAACGAAATTAAAAAGAATAGGAGCAAGTAGAAATTTCTCATACAGTAATTTTTTTCTACAAATATACAAGTAGGACTCTATTACAATCATAAAATAGTGTTATATAAATGATAAAGAGATTGTAAAGGAAATGATTAGAATTACAAAAAGGATTGTATTGCCAATTCGTAACTTTTCATACCAAAACCAAGAATAACACCTTTGGCATTTCCAGAAATATAGGATTGATGGCGAAAACTTTCTCGTGAAAATGTATTCGAAATATGCACTTCAACAACAGGAGTTGTTATGCTTTTTATAGCGTCACCGATACCTATTGAAGTGTGAGTGTAAGCACCTGCATTTAAAATAATACCATCATAAGAAAAACCAAATTCCTGAATTTTATCAATCAATTCGCCTTCGATATTGCTTTGAAAATAGGTCAATTCTACGGTTGGAAATTTGCTTTTCAAGATTTCAAGATACTCTTCAAAAGTTTGTGACCCATAAATTTCTGGTTCGCGTTTTCCTAATAAGTTAAGGTTTGGTCCGTTGATGATGCAAATTTTCATAAAAAATGTTTTTGTAAAAATAGAAAAACAGTTCAAATTAGGAACGGTTTTAAATCACTTTTTATTTTTTAAAACATAAGTCCTGCCGAAAGTTGTAGTACCGAATTTTTTGCATCAGCATTTGGAGATACTTCAGTCAATCCTAAAACATATCTTCCTTGCATGAAGATGCTCTTGGTAATTTTAAAACTTAAGCCAGCATCAACAGCAAATTCGAATGTATTCGGGTCAGAAACAACAACATTACTTTTTTCGTTTAATAAAAAGGAGGCTTGGGGACCTAATTCCAGACTGAAAGATTTGCTTAAATATATTTTTGCCAATACGGGTATTGCCAGATATCCTAATTCATTTTTAAATTCATTTCCTGCATTTTCATAACTAGCGCCTTGTGTTGAATAAAGAAGTTCAGGTTGAATAGCAAACTTTTCTAGTAATTTAATTTCAGAAACTAGTCCTACGTGATAGCTTGTTATAGCATCAGTTTGAATTTTTGTTCCTGAAAAGTTGGAGTAATTCAATCCAGCCTTTAACCCAATTTGCAAAAACTGTGCTTGAGTATTTAGAGCTAATAATAAAAAGGATGTGGTTAAAAAAAGTGTTTTCTTCATAATTTTTTTCTATTTGCAATGTTGGTTTGTATTAAAAAATCTTGTTGGTGTATATTATTGCATTAACTTAAAAAATGCTAAATTTTTATGAATTTATTTTTTCAACCTAAGTGATAATATATATAATATGATAAAATTAATTGCTCAATATAATGAATCTGTTAAAAACTATGTTAAAAACTATGTTAACAACTTGAAAAAAATTGTTTATTAATCACTTTTTTTAAACTGTGTATTTGCCTAACTAACTTTGAAAAAACAAAAATGAAAAAAAAATATTTTATCAATGGTAGCGGTTTTAGCATTTGGATATGCAAGCGCTCAAGCTGTACCTGCGGGTAATGGTTTCTCTAAAGGGGATAAATTTATAGAAGGAAGTTTTAGCTTTAAATCAGGTGATAATGCTGATAGTTGGGCTTTTAATCCAAGTATGGGTTATATGCTTGATGATGAATGGCTATTGGAGGTAGGTTGAACTTTTCAGTGGAAAAAGATGTAAATACTAAAGATGAAGAGAATAAATTTGGGATTACTGCTTTTGGACGATATTATTTTTTGACTTTAGGTGCTAGCAAAAGCTTCAATGCTTATGGTGAAATTGGATTAGGATATTCATCAGTAACATTTGATCCAAAGGTTGGTTCTAGTAGTACCAATAGTGAAATTAATGCTAATATTGATTTAGGTATGAATTACTTTTATACTTCTCACTGGGCTGCAACATTTAAATTAGCAAACATTTTGAGTTATAATAGTACAAATCCAGAAAATGGAAGTAATGAAAGTGTTTAAGTGTAGATGTGAATTTGTTCAACAATATTTTTGTTCAACCGCAGTTTGGATTGTTGTATAAATGGTAATTTGAAATCGATTTTTTTAAAGAAAGCCATCCGAAAGGATGGTTTTTTTTGTGAAGTTTATAAAAATTATCAGTTAATTTATCGATTTTGTGTTATTATTTTGTATATTTAACATAAAATTTAATATTAATTTTAAAATGAAATCATGAAAAAAATTATTTTGTTAGCGCTTTTAACTTTGGCTGTTGCCCATAGTTATTCACAAGAAAAAGGAAAGTTTAGATTAGGTCTAGATTTGGGGTATGTACCCGCAAGCGGCGGAGTTGGAGGTTTGCTCTCTCTTGAGCCAAAATTTAATATTAAAGACAATATGAATGTTGGATTAAGATTTGGCATAACAGGAATAGTCAAAGATATTCAGGAGAGCAGCATTACAACTACAGCTAAGGTTTCAGCTAACAGTTCATTCACAGGTACATATGATTATTATTTTCACAAATCAGGAAGCGATTTTGTTCCTTATATTGGTGCTGGTGTTGGCTATTATTCTCTTGCAAATGTTGAAGTTGACGATTCTACAAGCTCGGAAGATATAAATCCTGCCGTCACTGGTGAAATGGGTGCTTTAGTTCGTGCTGGTTTTGAATGGGGGAAATTCAGGATGGGAGTTGAATACAATTTGGTGCCAGATTCTGATTTAGAAAATTTGAACGGTGATAAAGTTGGAACTGCAAAAAATGCCTATTTAGGTATTCATGTAGGATTTTTTGTAGGTGGTGGAAAATGGGGTAGAAGTGCCAAATAGCTGGAATAATTTCATTTAAACCATTCACAAAAGAGGATGGGTTTTTAAAATAATATATTGTTTATTATTTAAGATGTTAAAAAAAACTGATTATTATTTTTAATGAGAATAATATTATATCTTTGCCTCATAATTAACTAACAAAATTTAAAAAAATGAAAAAAATTATTTTAACTGCTATGGCAGTATTCGCATTTAGCTTTGCTAATGCTCAAGACAAAAAAGCTGATAATGCTGGAGGTCAAACTTCAAAAGGTAAATGGTTGATTGAAGCTAATACAGGTAATGCTATGTTAGGTACAACAGGATTTTATCTTACTTCTTTTGATGGGGATACTGCTTACAACTTAGGTTTAGACGGAGGTTATTTCATTATGGATGATTTAGCTTTAAAAGCTGGTTTAGGTTATGGTGACGACTCTATGACTTCTACTTTTTCTTACCGATTGGGTGCTAAGTACTATATAAAAAGTATGGTACCTGTAACTTTAGATTTGACAGGAGCTTCAATTGAAGATGCTCCAGAAAATCCTTTATGGTTAGGAATTGGAGCAGGATATGCTATTTTCTTGGGTGATAATGTTT
>JACCEC010241798.1_pt1 | contig 17312 bp, 13 predicted proteins | sample 7450121 | NCBI WGS metagenome assembly JACCEC01 (sample SAMN15323455, study PRJNA562643) | freshwater metagenome | isolation source: river surface water | place: USA:Blue River Watershed | collected 2017-08-18 | reverse complement strand
GTAGTTCAATGGCAGAACGGCAGCTTCCCAACGCCCATAAGCGCAATCGTGGATCGCACATGGCTTCCGCTGTGTGATCCAAGTTTCCTATCCAAGTTTTTCCCACGATGCTGGTAGTGGATTGGGCACACCCAGTCCTGCACCAGCTTGCTGTCCTCGCTGAGAACGCCCTCTTCCTGTTATCTTCCTATTGATTTGGTCAGATGCTATGAGCTCCTTGACAGGAGCACTTCGTGTTTCAACTCTCGGACATCGACTTGATTATTTTTTTAGCTTTTATTGAGCCGCCGATTGGCCATCGTAAATGACTACCTCAATTCCATATTTCTGCGCCAGTGGCTCCAATACGGTGTCCCCACCGGTACAGATCGCAACCGTTCTTATTGATTTTGGGTTATGAAGCTTTAGGAGTTCGAGAGAAAAAAGCCTGACCAAGTAGATACATCCCCAACCTAGACGCTTTCGCTTGAATGGCGATGACGTCTTTACCGGCAACCGAAACTTGATTGCTTTTTAGAATTTCTTTTTTCTCTCCAAGGATAATAACGCCATCAATCAATCTTCTAGCATTACCTTTTGAAGGTTTCACAACCAGGTATTCCTCGACAAGTGTTCCACCAACGCTTTCCCAAAACGCTCTAGTCAATGGGGTTTCATGTTTGCTCATGTTAATAGGCTAGCTTTTTGAATATTTCGAAATTCTTTTTTTGGTAATTGCGCCTGCATGAGAAAAATTTGAAATCTTTTTGGGAATTTAACAGCTAAACTGCGCTTCAGAACCTGCCTCGTCAGGTCGATGTACGGGCCCTGCAAGGGGGGCAGAGCCCAAGGTCAGCAGTGGCTGTGCGCCCTTGCTGGCCAACCATTGTCCGGCCTTGTTCTGCAAAACGACGTCCACCTTCCAGCGGCGCGCGCGCGCCATCACTTGGGAAGGCGGGAGCATGAAAAATACCTTGGTCAGTGCATCGGCCATGAAGCAAGTGTCGGCAATCACCGTCACGGATGACCAGTAAGCTGGCGAGTAGCCTGTAGCCGGATCGATAATGTGGTGATGGCGGCGATCCGTGCTGAAAGCGGTGTGTGCATCCGATGAGGTCGCAATGGCCCGCCCGTCACTGACCAACACGGGGCCCGGCACAACCACTTGATTGTTCAGGTGGTCGATGGGGGCTCCCGCCTTCGAGGCAGCATCCTCGATGCCCAATGCCCAGGGTGCCAGCGCAGGAGACTGTCCCAACGTCAGAGTCTCCCCAGTGTCGATCAGCGCATGCTGTATGCGATGCGATCTCAGTACCGACCGCACACGATCTGCGGCATAACCTTGCGCGATACCGTTTAACGAGACGCCCATACCTTCCAGATTCAGGCGCACCGCCCATGGGGATACTTCGATCGCACGCCAATTCACCTTTCGCAATGCCTGCTGCACGTCGCGTGCCAGTGGCAGGCTCTGCGTCGCTGCAGCGCGCGACCATACCTGCCACAGAGGTTGCATGCTAACGTCGAAACTGCCGCCACTGTCGCGAGAAATCTGCCGCGAGAGCTTCAGCACGTTCAGCAGTTGCGCATCCGGCTGATGCAAGACGCCGCGTACATTCAGCCTGCTGAGAGCGCTATCGGGATTGAACAAACTCATCTGCTGCTCGATACCGCGGATCTCGCGCACTGCCTCATCAAGTGCCGCCTCCAGGCGATCAGCGCTATCGCCACCCACCTTGATCCACAACGTTGTGCCAAAGCCGATGAGTGCGCGTTCACGCCATACCGATTTGGCTGGCTCGTACTGCCGCGCTGCGGCCGCGAGGGGGCTGGCTGCGACCGCACCCAAAAAGCCTGTTGCCCAGCGCAGGTACTGACGTCGGTTATTCATGTTCCGTCTCCGGGTTTGAGCTGCAATTCGTGAATCGGTATCACGCGCTGCTTGCGCTCCTGTATCAGGGGCAGGCAGCGCTGTTCGTCCTGGTAGATTGAAACACAATCAAGGCACTGAAAACATTCACTGTAGGAGATTTTGCCATCGGGCGCGATCGCCTGATATTCACACCGATGTCGGCAAGACTGGCAAGGAGTGCCGCACTCGGCACGGCGTGGTATCCATTGCCAGCGCTGCAGCAAATTCACTGCGGCGAGCGCGGCACCCAGCGGACAAATGTAGCGACAGTAGCCGCGGTAGAGGAACAAGCCGAAGCTCAGACAAATGACCGCCCAGACAATATAGGGCCAGTCGCGCATGAAATAAAAACTGATTGCGGTCTCAAAAGGCTCGATCTTGACAGCCAGTTCCGAGAATGAAGGTGCAACAAAAATTGAACCGATGATGATGGTCAGCACAACATATTTTATCCACTTCAATTTCGCATCCAGTATGGTGCGCAATCGGCGCTGCTGGATACCCAGCCGATTTGCAATCATGCTCACGAGTTCCTGCAATGCACCGAACGGGCACAACCAGCCACAGAATGTGCTGCGTCCCCAAACGAACAGCGTTACACCGGTGAACAACCAAAGTATTACGGTCATCGGGTCGTTGAGTAGAAAACTGAGGTCGCCCCCACCACTAAGCGATTCAATCGCGGCCGTGATGTTGATGATAGTGAGCTGACCTTGTGCGAACCAGCCGATAAAACCCAGCGTGAAAACCAGATAGGCCGTACGAAACTGCATTAATCGGCGCGAAGTGGCGCTCGTGCGCTGTTGCGCGAGCAATGCGGTGGTCAGCACGCCCAGTCCAACCAACAGGATCGCTATCTCTATCCAGCGCGACTGCCAGACTTTAATCCAGTCGATCGATGACCAATCGGTGTCCCACCAGTCATAGGCGGTCGCGCGCCAGCCATGGAAATCGTAGGCGAGCCCAAAATGACGCCGCTCGACATGATTCATGATCTGATTGGTGCCGAAGCGCCGGCCAAGTCGGAAGTCCAGTTCGAAAGGCTGGGAGGGATCGAGTGGTGTCGCTTTGTCGATGACGAGGAAATACGCCTTGGTCATTTTGGGATAGCCGGGCACCTTAAGCACCTTGTCATAGCTGATGCTGCTGAATTTCAGCGGCTTGCCGCTCTGGGTAAGTACAAAAGGAAGTTCATCGGGTACGCGAAGCGCCTTGAGTGCCGGATCTGACGGCGCTGCACTCGCAGGCGGCGTTGCACCGCGCTCGGCGAGCCGAGGATCGCCAGTGCTGCGCATTTCAGGCACAAGTTCTCGACCGGTACCCTCATTCGCTGCGGCGAGCGGCCCCTGCTCTGTAACGAGCAGCGCCTGAGATTTGCGCCGACTGGTGTTCAGGTAACGCCAACCTTCACCATCGAGCAAGTTGCGGCCTATCGATGGTATGCCCAGTAGCGCCACCTGAAAAACGAGCGCCGGCGTCTCAGGGGCCACCCCTTCAAGCTTGCCGCTGCCCGGCTCGTTCACATTGGCGTAAGCACGCTGAATATCAGCGAAGGTGATGGTCGTCGTGCGAACCATACCGCGCGCCAAAAGATCGTCCCAGTCCAGAGGACGGAAGCTCTCGCGCGTACTGCGGCGGCGCGCAGCTGCGCTGGCTGCGATACCAGGATCAAGTTTAGCGACGGCAATCTTGGCGGCGGACGCAAAGATAGATCGGTCGATGGCCTTGGTGGTCACCGTACCGTGATTGACGCCCTGAAGATCAGCAGACTGTTCGTCTCGCTTGGTGGGCGAGCGCCAGTCATGGATGCGCACGGTATGGTGCAAGGACAAATCGGTGTATTGCGCCGTAAACGTGGCCAACCGCGCAGTGCCGGTAGGATTGTTGAAAAAGGGTTCTTTGTGATCGATCAGCCGCAGATCGATAAAGCTGCCGCTCAAGTCCATCGCGACCAACAGATCAATGGGCTTGCCGCTATAACCGCGCACCGGCTCGAAGTCCAGTGACTCAAAGGCATACCCTTTTAATTCGGGCTTGCCACCCGCAGAATTTTTAGCAAACAAGGGGTAGACCGGCATGTCAGGCTGGCGTTCTCCGACGACGAACTGACTATCGAGAAGCCTGTCGATGTCCTCGCGCTTGAGCAGCCCGGCTCGGGCATCGGACGATACACCCAGTGCAGCGATCAAGCTGACACACACTAGCGCGATTGCGCGCAATACGCCTCGGTCCATGCTGATGCTCTTTCAAGCTGAGCGCCGACTGATTATTTTCGGCGCAATCATCCTGCCTCGCTTTCGGTCCGATGACGTCGATGCATGCTGAGCAAAGTCGCCGCCGACAGTGTCAGCAGAAAGATCTCCCCCAAAAACCGGTTCGCTCCTGTGTGCTGACTTCGTCTGCACCATGCGACCGATCGCCTTTTTATCGAACCACGGGCATCCTCCGCCACGAGGTATCGTTTTTTACGCTCAAGTCAAACAGGCAGCAAGCCACGTGCCTCCCACAACTTCCTTGCCAGCGAGCGCGTGCTCATATTGCCAGAGACTCCGAGCCCTCCGAACGGACAAACAACTTGAAACTACTTTTCTCCAGCCACGGTCACATTGATACTCTTTCGCAAGCCCTCGCCGTAGGAACGATGTGCGCCATCCGCAAACTGCAAAGTCAGCCGATAGCGACCGGGCTGAAGAAAGACCTGACTTTCAGTCTGCCCCTTGCCGAAGTGCTTGTGCTGATTGTCGTTCGGGATGACGACACCCGTTTCGATATCGCGGGCATCGATCAACAAATGATGATGGCCGGTACCCTCGGTCATGTCACCGGCCGGCGCAACACGCATGCCCGTGACCTTGAATTTCACTGTGAACGTGGTTGGTACCGTATCACCATCCCTGGGCTCAACGAAATCCACTGACTGTGCCTGTACTGTGCCCAATACCAGACACAACAGCAAAACCAGCGCTTTCAGCGCGAGATCGATCGATCGATGCATTTTATCCCTCTGTAATGGCATTGGATGCCCTCGGCATCATTAAAAAAAACGAGAACCCGACGACATCGCCGCCGATAAGTGACGACTGCGCGACGCAGAGGATCTCAGCGCTGTACGCTTTCCACGTGTTCGCTGGTACCAGACAGGCGGCCCGGAAACATAATGTCGCTTTTTCCGACTGAATGTTTTTTGCTTGAGCCGGAGATCGTCATCAGAGACCATCGGACCGAATTCATTGATCCGCTCAAAAGAGTGATTCGCTTCCATGATCGCAGCACTAAAATCTTTTTCCGCGTCAGCCAGATCATCGGCGACTGAACGTAGGACATCCGTCGATTCAGTGAGCATTTTTTTTTGGTCTTTGAGTATGTCTGCTTGCATCTGTTGATGAATCTCGGCCTTGAGCCTGCTCATATAATCTTTCGCACGACCGAACAGCCGTCCCGCGACACGGGCGACAACCGGCAGTCTCTCGGGACCGATCACAACCATCGCAACCACACCAACGATCGCCAGTTTTGTCAGACCCAAGTCAATCATCATCAGCCCCGCTTGCCACAGACAATTTGCATCAAATCGAGGTTGCGCGTACCTTCAACAACGGGACGCCAACTGTCTTCGGGATCGGCATTGCTGCTGACAGTTTGTCCTTTCAGATAAGGCTCGGAAAAAAACTCACCCTCGAGATTGCGAAATTCGCGGGACGCGCAGTTATATTCCTTGCGCGCGCGGTTTGACATAACCCCATTCAGCGGAAAGCTGTAACTGAGCATTTCCACCACCGACACGGTAGCACCGGCGCTAACAATACTTTGATCATCGTAATAAAATTCGGCTTTACCATTGTCGCCATAAAGCACCCAGCCCGCCTGCGCAGCGTGGGATACTAGCAGCAGTACGAAAGCGAAGGTTTTCATGATGCGTCCTTGGTCGATGAAATACCACGCTTTGCAGCCCACAGGCGATACAAATAAAAGCTCGGTAATACGACTGCGAAAACATAGGCACCCACAATCAGCCATAGCCCATCTAGCCCAAGGTGTGGCCCGAGTCCATGTCGAAACACCTGATACATCACCAGTGCCGATAGAAAGTAGATCGTTTTTTGTCTGAATGTGAGCGTCATCCGGTAGCCGCTAGAGGGAGTTAACAAAGGCAATCAGATCATCGCGCTCATCTTTGGACAGCCCGGCGAAAATATCGCGCGATGCCTGCGCCTCGCCACCGTGCCACAGAATCGCTTCGAGTACATTTCGCGCCCGACCATCATGTAACAAGTTGGCACTGCCGTTGACTTGCATCGACAGGCCGATGCCCCACAGCGGCGCGGTTCGCCAGTCACTCGGACCAGCCTTGAAATCTGGACGACCATCAGCCAAACCCGACCCCATATCGTGCAACAGCAAATCGGTGTATGCACGAAAAGTTTTTTTGGAAATGGCTGTCAGAAGCGGGTACTCGCCGGTGCGCATCTCAGGGATATGACATTGGGCACAGCGCGACTTGTCGAATAACTGACGACCTCGAATGATTTGTGGTTGATCCTGATCGCGCGCCGGTGGTGCCTCCAGCGCGACTGACCAGAAGTTGAGCTCATCCCAAGCGTAATCGAGCAGCTCGGGCCGATTCCCGGGCGGCATCGCGCGACAAGCAGTTTGCACCGGAGGACAATTCTCTTCAATGTAGAGCGATGAAGTGACCCCCATATCACCATGGAAAGCGGCCGCGATCTGCTGGCGCACCGTGGGTTGATTCGCTTTCCAGCCAAAACGTCCCAGGGCGATGCGCTTGCTGATGTCATCCCGCACGTAATTCGGTCGGCCATTCAGCCCTTGTGTACGCTGCAGCGCGGCCAGCGCAAGAATGTCCTCCTCGCTGACCGCTTCGAGATATCCCATCCCGAACACCACTTGCGTATTGCGCAGTGATGTGAGCACCTGATCCCCAATCGGACCGAAATTGGGTTTTTCAATACGTATCGCCGGTTTACGCAAAGTGACCGAAGAGCCATCAGGCAGGAGAACAGGTTCTGGCAGCCAGTCCACATACAGTTCGGCCTCGCCGGGTTTCAGGTTTTCTTTCAGACCGACGTTCACACCAAATACCTGCAGCTGATCGCCATAATTCGGGTGCGGCACCGGCCCGCCATCCGCTGCCTCGCCTGGCAGAGACAGTCGCAACAACTGTTGAAACACAATCGCACCGGTCTGATCAAAGGTACGTCCGCGACCCGCCTGCACATGACAGCCAACGCAAGAATTCGCAAGAAATGTAGGCCCGAGTCCCCACTCGCCGCCGAGGAGCGGAAACACAACCCAAGGCGCCTTGAACTGCTTCTCGCCCGCTTTGAACTTTTGCAATTGGCTGTGGGTCAGGCCAGCCACTGGTTGCATGTAAACCGCGTTGGGTGGAATGGACTGGGGACTGGAACGAATGACCTGCGAATGCACGGGGATGAACGCCATCAGCGACAGCACCGAGAACACGGTCATCGCATACAGCAGCTTGACGCTGCCAGAGAGTCGACCAGACCTGCTTCGCATCCCATGACTCCTTCTTGCACAATCACTCATCAAGCCTGCCAGGAATATGGGCAGGGGACTCATTGAACCCATCATGGCCCGCCCGGAGTGCGCCCGGATAGCGACGTAAAAAAGCCGGCAGCCAGGGCTGCCGGCAAACTACCAAGGGATGAAGAGAGCTTCGATACCATCAGCCTCGCGGGAAAATCATGAATGACACCAAATTGGTAAAACCCGTTTACTGAATCAACACTTCTGTTCCATCTTGCAGGATTTGTAGACTTCGTCTTTTTCTACGATACCCTCGCAAGCTTCCTTGACATTGATTTTCGCATTTCGGCAAGCGGTCCCGAGCGCCACCATGGAATCGTTCGCCGCATTTTTCTGATCACAAAAATACTCCTGCTGCTTTTTTGCATCTTCACAAGTGCCTACCCGTGTCTTTTTTGTTTCATGGTGATCGGCCAGCGCTACACCGCCCGTCAATGCCAGAAACAGACCCAGAGTTACTGTGCTTTTCATTACGTTCATTTTTTATCATCCTCCTGTTTTCCATCAACATGAAGCAAGATTCTCCGTGTGCAGGCGAACCTGCACACGGAATCATGCTTTAGCTGAAGTCAAACTCCCTACCCTGTTTCGCAATGTAACCATACGCCGCATTGCTGCGCTCACCGCCCATGGCCAAATACTCGGCCTTCATCTTGGCGATCATGTCATTGTCAAACGGTGTGGTCATTGCATCGGCTGCCATCTTCTGGGCATCAAGACGGTAGAGCTTGGCCGAATTGAGGCCGAAGATCTTGTTCTTGACGGTGCCACGGCCATCGCCCAGTTGAATCTTCCAGCCTTGCTTCTTCATGATGTCCTCGGGGATTTCCAGACGACGCATTGCTTCGATCTGCCACTGCGGCGAGCCGTACCAAACCGAATCCGTGCCCCAGACAACGCGATCCGGACCCATCAGATTGACCAGCTGGCCAACGAAGGCGGCACAGAAGCGCGGGTTGGTAACGGCGGTCGATGCGAAGACGGAACCCAATTCCGCGTAGACGTTGTTGACGCCGTACTTTTGCGGGATGCGCGCCAGATCGGTCGCCCACTGGATGTAGCCGCTCTTCTCGAACTCTGCCATCTCCTGATCCGGATTGTCAGCGAGCCACGGACGCAGCGCTGCGTGATAGATCACGAAGTTCATCTTCGGCCAGTCTTTGGCGGCTTTGCCCAAATCGTTGACCGTTGCGTGCTCCCAGGTTCCAGCGAACGCCTTTTCGTAATCACGAGGCATCAGACCCTTGTGAATACAGATGGTGTTGATGCCCGCCTTGAGCGCTTTTTCATAGAAGGGATACATCAGCTTTTCATCATCGAGACGCCAGGCGAATTTCGATGGCCCGAAAGGATCGCCGATGGTGTAGGACTTCCATGACACCGGATGCAATTCTTCGATCGCACGATCGACTTCATCCATCCAGTTCGGGTACTTGGGCGTGATCACTGCATGGCCGAGCATACGTACGCTGCCCGCCATTTTGTTGACCGAACGGCAGGCGTTCTGGATCGCGTCATTGGACAGCAGCCACCAGTTTGGATCATCGAAAGGCGCACCCGAGAGCAGCGCCACCGAAGTATCCGAATCAAGGAAGATCTCCTTGAGGTAGTTGTCCATCTTGTAGCGCGCGAGCGTGGTCGGAATATTGCCGATGTTCGGATTGACTTTTGCACCTTCAGCCCATTTAGTCAGGCCGAGCAGACCTTCCTCTTTGAAGTCATCGCGAATGAAATGGGTCTGGTCATCAAAGATGAACTGGCCCTTGTACTTGGCCTTGCGGTCACCAGCGGCATCCGGATTCTTCGCTTCGGCTTCGTTGACCTCGAACATGTTGCCATAAACCTGATTCATAGCAAGGAAGGCCGTAGCCATGCCGGATGAAGTCGCCAGAAACTCGCGTCGGCTGATGTTGTGACGCTTGGCTTCCTTGTCAGCCATTTCCTTGATCAGGAATTCAACTTTCTTTTGCTTCTCCGTCTGCGGGAGAGGATTGTATTCACCGTTCGACACCATTTGTGTGGGGATGGGCGAGCGGAACGCAGCCTCATCTGCCGGCAAACACTCTGCAAACTCTCGCTCCGTCATCGACACGCCAAATGGCCTTTGTTTTTCAGTCATTTTTTTGTCTCCTCAGATGATTGATCAGGGCAGCATCACCCTCTTTTTGCGCAGCACAGCAAGCAAATATTTTTTGAATAACGAAATGCTACCTGCAAGCCGACAACCCACGCCGTCGACCCCGACGAGTTGCGCGTGGACGCACGCTTATTTAGCAATCGCCATGCCATCGCCAGAAAATCGTAAATAATAAAAACGACATCTGATTTTCAACGATAGAACACGAAAATCCGAATAATGTCGCGCGTCCGAGAGGTCTGGATGCGGAAGAGACGTTACACGTGTAACGAGGTCGCTGTGACAGGTGTCACAGTCGTGTCTCAGCGTGGCGGTTGAATACCGTGCTGTTTCATGCGGCGGTAGAGCGTCATTCGGGATATACCAAGATTTTGCGCCGCAGCAGTCACGTTCCAGTGACAGGATTGCAACTCGGACAGCAAGGAGACCGCTTGCGGTCCGTGACGTGAAAGGTCTTTCGGTGGCAATCCAGCGCCATCACCTTTGGGTTCGGGATTGACGAGATACTCAGGCAAATCACCCGTCGTAATCTGTTGGTTGATGCAGACAGCTGCTGCGAAGTCGATCACGTTGGTCAGCTCGCGCAAATTACCTGGCCACGGGTGAGCCAGCAGCACTGCCTTGGCCTCGGGATCGATGCTCATCGGCCGACTGCCCTGTGCGGAGGACTGCAAGGCAATCGCGCGATCGATCATCCAGGCCAAGTCTTTACGCTCACGCACTGGCGGCAGTATGAAGTGTGCGCCGTTGAGACGGTAGTAAAGGTCATCCCGAAACAATCCCTCTCGTACTCGAGATTCAAGCCGACAGTGAGTCGCCGCGATCACTCTCACATTGATCGGTACTGGTCGCGCTGCACCAACTGGCTGCACCTCTTTTTCCGACAACACACGCAGCAATCGTGTCTGCATAGCCTTGGGCATGTCGCCAATTTCATCGAGAAACAAGGTGCCGCCTTCGGCCTCTTGGATCAGACCTTTTTTGCCGCGAACAGACGCGCCAGAGAAACTGCCGGGCGCATAGCCGAAGAGTTCGCTCTCGATCAGCGTATCTGGAATTGCCGCGCAGTTCACCGGGATGAAGGGACCATCGCGTCGCTCGCTACTTGAATGCAGAGCCTTGGCGAAGTACTCTTTTCCGCTGCCCGTTTCGCCTGTGATGAGAATACTGATCGGCGAGTTGATCAATCTTGCGGCCCGATGTATTTGTTTTTCGAGTACTGGATCCCCCCCCGTGAGAGCCTTGAGTTCTGAAGGTATCGTAGAGGCAGTGTCCTCCTGAATCGCTTGCCTGCCGATACGCGCGGGCTGCATCACGGATAGAAACATCACGTGCAACGAATTGTGAATCTTGAGCGCTCGCCGATCAGCAGGCTGGGTGGGCAAGTAGGCTGGCAGGTCGTCGATGTTCAGGTCGATCAGGTCGGAAATCATCGCGCCCATCAGGTCGGACCGCGCATTCGCCTTGAACAGCAGCTGAGCAGGACGGTTATAGCCAACTACCTCGCCTGAGGCATTGACTGCCAGCAGGTACTCTGGGCTGACTTCGAGAAATTCGGGTGCCGCTGACATCCGCAGAATCCATTGATCACGATAACTGTGAAGAAAATAGGCGTTCTCGATCTGATATGCATACATCCGCACCAGCTGCAATGCCAAATGCTGACTGTCCTTGTGCTGCGGCGCCGACAATGCCGAGATATCCAGCACAGCCTTCATTCGACCTGCCGCATCGTAAACAGGCGCCGCTGTGCAAGTGAGCGGAATATGGGTCGCATCGAAGTGATCATCGAGATGCACCGTCAGCGCCTCGCCGGTGCTGATACAAGTGCCAACGCCATTAGTTCCGACATGTCGCTCGTTCCAATTGGAGCCTAGGTAAAGGCCTGCTTTGCGCAGGCTGGGATCGAGCTGGATATCGCCCATGAAATCGACGGTTACGCCGTGAGAATCGGTGAGCAGAATCGCGTAACCCAGACCTGCCACCTGCTGGTAGAGTGTCTGCAGTCCGTGACGTGCGATGTGCAAAAAATCTTCCAGCTGATCCTGATGTTCGCGGACAGCCGTAGTGGGCAGTATGATCGCCTCCTGCATTCGGGTCGGATCAAGCTTGTGGTCATGGACGCATCGCATCCACGAATCCCGGATGATTTGGTCATGCTGCATGCCCGCGAGCGACCTTGCCTCTGCTACTTGAACTACTGTCTCTATGTGTTTTCTTTTTTCTGACAGCATGCCATCACCGTAAGAGTCGTATTAACAATTAGGCAAAGTACCCAGTAATATGATGACTCTACGATCACCATGTTCATACCGCGTATTGACTCGACAATACAGCATCTATTGATTTTGTGCCGGCAGATTGCGCTAGCTTTTTGGGTCCGACCAATAAAAAATTTCTCGTTGAGGCCAAAACCCGTAATGACGAACGTTTTTCCATGCCATTCAAATAATGATGATCAGCGTCGAGCATCTGTTTTCAAAAACAAATCGCGTTTTCAAAACGAGAATATCTGCGAATTCGGCCTCATCTATTCGTCATGAAGACTTTCGCTTCATGGTAAATTGATTCAGGCGAAGGGCTGCGTTCGACACGTGGCCTGTCGGGGGAGTGTATCTGACACATTGGCGAGCTACGGCTCTCAGGCGGTCATGCCGTGCGTGATCTCGTGACCAGTGGCCAATGCATGCTGTGTGTGAGATGCATGTCGGCGTCGTATCAACATAAAACATAACAACAAACATGAACCGTCGCGTCTTCAACGCCGTCGGTCTGCTGTATCTCTGGCTGTGCCTCTGGCTATGGCTTTTACTGCCCGATGCACACGCCGGTTTACTGAATCGGCAGGACATCGACAAACTGCTTGAATCTCAATACATCGTTGGCGATGTACAGCCCGACATGCCGGTCTATCCTCTTTTTGCAAAAAATGCCGCGTCGGCCGATGGCAAACCAAAACTGATTGGTTATGCATTTGAATCACTGGATTTCGAAGCGGTACGCGGCTACAGCGGCAAACCTATTGATCTGCTGGTCGCAATGGACTTGATGGGTGCCTTCATTGACATTCGCCTGATCGAGCACAAGGAGCCATTTTTCAATAATCCCACCGGTACGGGCAAGCTCGGTGTTTTCTCCGCACAGTACATTGATCTCTCTCTTCGACATAACATTCAGGTACATGATCATCTGACACCATCGAGTCGGGACGAACAATCGGCACATCTTCAAGGCGTCAACCACGGCACAGTCACGGTCAAAGCAATTGATCGTTCCGTAATTGCTTCTGCGTCCAAGGTCGCGCTGGCAAAGCTGAGCGCAGACATCGCCAGTGGTGCTGCGGCCAGTGCTGCGCGACGTCGCACCTCCAGTGAAAGTTATGATGTACTCGACTGGAATACGCTGGTGTCTCGCAGCATGGTGAGCACGACGAATCTCACTCGTCGTGAGGTCGAAGCCGCCTTCGCTGACACGCAGTCGGCAGGCGCGGATACGGCAGCAACAGCACGTCCGAACGATATCGCATTGAGCTTGCATACGGCACTGATCAGCATGCCTGCCATTGGACGCAGCCTGCTCGACAGCGAAGGGTGGCGTTACCTCAGTACCAGTCGCCGCCAATCGCACGCGCTACTAATCATCGAGACCGGACCACTCGCCAATGAAATCAATCAGGCGTTGCGGGTCAGTGATGACTTGCCGTTCGTATTGAAGCAGCATGACAAAACCATCAAGCTACAGCGCATCTCCTACGACAAGGGTTTGAAGGTTCCGGGATATCCCTCAACAGCGCGCGCGTATTTTCTGGTGGCCGACAAGACCACGCCACTTGATCCTGCCGAGCCTTTCGATCTAAGGCTGAAACTCTCGCGACGTTTTGCTACCAATCAGATTCTCAATCAGACAGAGACCCGATATTTCGAACTGACCCACGTCTTTTACGGCTGGCGGGCGACTGCACTCAACTTCCTGGCAATTCATTGGTCAGGGCTGGATTGGGTCAAGGTTTGGCAATCCCGGTGGGTAGAAATTGCCATCCTGCTGACCGGTTTGCTGGTGCTTGGCGTCGGGCTCATTGCGCAGAAATCGCTCAGCGCCAGTCGGACTCGCTTACGTCGGTTTCGCCTTGCTTATCTTGCGTTTACGCTGGTATTTATAGGCTGGTATGCGCAGGGACAATTGACCATACTGAATATCACAGCAGCGATCGAATCACTCGCCGGTGGTGGTGATCTGAGTTTTCTTCTTAATGACCCAATGACGATCATTCTGTGGATTTTTGTAATTAGTACTTTGCTGGTGTGGGGTCGTAGTACGTTTTGTGGCTGGCTATGTCCGTTCGGCGCTTTACAGGAGCTCGTCAGCGTACTGGCCAACAAGATGGGCGTGCATCAGCAACGATTGCGTACGGCGCTGGATACAAAATTAAAATGGATCAAATATGCTGTGCTGGCAACTATCATTGGGTCGCTATTCGCTGCACCGTCGTTTGCCGAATTAGCGGTCAAAGTCGAGCCGTTTGAAACAGCCATCAGCTTTTTCTTTGTTCGAGATTGGCCTTATATCGCATGGGCGGCCGTGTGCTTGGGTATGGGTTTGCTGGTCTACCGCGGCTATTGCCGCTACATTTGTCCACTCGGTGCGGCATTAGCAGCGGTAAATGTACTGCAGCGGTGGTCGTGGATACCACGACGCAGCGAGTGCGGTACGCCATGCCAGACATGTCGCCACCGTTGTGAATATCAAGCGATCTCACCGCAAGGCAAAATTCAATACAGCGAGTGTTTTCAATGTCTGGACTGCGTGGCAATCTATCAGGATGAGCATCACTGTTTACCCCTGATTCGCGAGCACAAGCGACACGCGACCTCCATACCTATAAAAGCTATCGGACCACCATAATGCAAAGACGACAGATACTACGATGGGCCTGCGGTCTGGCGGGTAGCGTGACATCGATATCATCGCTGGCCCAAGCGGCTCAGAGCGAACTGGTGTGGCGCGAGCGCGCGCTACTGGGTTTTGGCACGACGCTCTGGATCAAAGCCGCGCATGCCGATACCGAGCGCGTGGAGCTCGCACTGGATGCGGCAGTACGTGCGATTCGCGATGTGGAACGCCAGATGAGCCTGTTTGATCCGGAGAGTGCATTGCAGCGGCTCAATGCACGCGGCTTTCTGTCCAAGCCTGAGCCTGCCCTGCTTGAGGTAATGACCTTATCGCGAGAAATCGCACGCCGTAGCGGCGGCAGCTTTGACGTCAGCATGCAAGCGTTGTGGCTGGCCTGGGAAAAAGCAGCACAGCAAGGCGAGTTGCCCTCTGAACGAGTAGTCAGACAAGCGCGCCAACGCGTGAACTGGCGCGCACTGGAGATATCGACCGACAGGCTGCGGCTGAATGTGCGCGGTATGCAGCTCTCGCTCAACGGTATTGCGCAGGGCTATGCCGCAGACCGCGCACGAGCGGCCCTGATGGCGCACGGAGTCGCGCACGCGATGATCGATGCCGGCGAGACCTCGCTGCTGGGCGAGGCGCCGGACAGGCAAGCGTGGGCATTTGGCATTGAAGATGCAGTAAGCAAACGGCCGCCTGCCAACGCGCACCGAGATGACCGCCAGATACCCATCGTGCAAAGCGATGGCCGGGCCATGGCCACCTCATCCGATGCACACACGAGTTTCAGTGCGGATCATCGTCACCATCACATACTCGATCCTCGCACTGGTTACTCACCGACCTACTGGGCTTCGGTCAGCGTGATCGCCACACGGTGCGTGGTGGCCGACGCGCTGACCAAAGTGTTTTTCATGCTGCCACCATCACGGGTGTTGGCTATGGCACGTGCGTGGGACGTTGATGTTGTACTTCAGGACAAGGCTGGCCAATGGCGTGCCAGTCCTGGCGCCAAGGCACGTCTGCCAATGGCATGAGCTGAGGACATGGCAGAGGTCACCGCCCGGGTGTAAACCTCGGCGGTGGGGTGATCAAAAAATCTGCTCAGGGGTGCGTGTGGTCTTGCGGCGTGTGGGATGCGTCTGCCGAATCGGACGCATGGGCGGGTGATGCTGCTTCAGCTGGCGCCGCAGCGTGATCCTGCGTTTGTTCCAACCTGGCCTCCATCGCATCGACGACCGAGTCGCTAACTGGCGTGGGAGTTTTTGCTCGCTGGGCTTTTTTTGTCATTGCATACTCCTGATTATTAGCATTTTTGCATTGATCGCGCGGTCGCGCTCAACCTCATTATAAGCACATGACCATGACGCTACAGTGACATGGTCGCCATGCACACCACTTCAATTGATGGCGGTGCAGCCAGCGGTGTTTGCAGCCAGACGTTGAGGCCTTTTCATTTTACCGACAGGCGAAAGGTGGGTGATATTCCATGCACCCAAATAAAAACCGCTGACTCGAGAGCCGAATCAGCGGAATCATGTGAGGCAGCGTTCTACCCTACGTGGAATTCTTGGCGATCAGATCTCGATTTTTGTACCCAACTCAACAACACGATTGGGCGGGATCTTGAAAAAATCGGAAGGCTTCGCTGCATTTTGCATCATCCATGCAAACAAGCGTTCACGCCAGAGTGCCATCCCGGGCAGGTTGCTCGGTATGATCGTATCTCTGGCGAGGAAGAATGTTGTGTCTTCAAGTTCCAGATGAACGCCATTGAGTGATTCGATGAGTCTCATCACATCCTGAACATCGGGTGTCTGCTTGAAACCATATACCGCGCGCACGAGATAGATTTCGCCACCGAGATCCGTCACTGAAAGTCGATCCTCATCGCTGACATAGGGCACATCCCATATCGAGAGCTTCAGGAATAACACGCGCTCATGCAAGATACGATTGTGTTTAAGGTTGTGCAGCAATGCGATGGGTACAAAGTCAATATGCGGCGTCAGAAAGATCGCCGTTCCCTCAACACGATGCGGTGGATGTGCAAGCAAAGACTTGACAAAATCATGGATGTGAATCGCATCGGATGCCAGCCTTTCCCTGAGTAATCTGCGTCCGGTATACCAGGTCGTCAGCATCACAAAACACAATGTTCCGAGCACCATCGGATACCAGCCACCGTCCTTGATTTTGATCAGGTTGGCCGTCCAGAATGAAAAATCCAAAGTGAAGAAAAGCAGGATCATCACCACAATCAGGGCAGGTTTCATTTTCCATTCGTTGTACATCACCACTGCCAGCATCGACGTAGTAATCAGCATCGTGGTGGTCACCGAAATACCGTAGGCTGCAGCCAGATTACCGGACTCGCGAAACTGAAATACCGTGAAGATGACGAGCACAAGCAAGGTCCAATTGACGGTCGGCATATAGATCTGTCCGCGCTCGGTATCGGAGGTGTGCAGGATGACCATGCGCGGCAGGAAACCGAGCAAAATACCCTGACTGGCCAAAGAGAAAGCGCCGGAAATCACGGCCTGCGATGCAATGACGGTAGCGGCGGTCGCAAGAGCAATCATGGGCCACACCGCCCATGACGGGAGCATCAGGAAAAATGGATTAATGATGCAGTCAGGCTTCATCATCAGAAAAGCCGCCTGACCAAAATAATTGAGCAGCAGGCTGGGCAACGCGACCAGCAACCAGGCCAATCGCACAGGTTTGCTCCCGAAATGCCCCATTTCCAGATATAGCGCCTCAACGCCCGTGACCACCAGCACCACGGAACCCATCACGATATAAGCCTGCAGCGCATTT
>JACCEC011304818.1_pt1 | contig 17321 bp, 14 predicted proteins | sample 7450121 | NCBI WGS metagenome assembly JACCEC01 (sample SAMN15323455, study PRJNA562643) | freshwater metagenome | isolation source: river surface water | place: USA:Blue River Watershed | collected 2017-08-18 | reverse complement strand
ATGCATCTCCCTAATTTTCACTCACTACAATGAGGAAATCATTCTCAGAAAATAAAACTTCCTCCTGTTTTTTAGGGTTAATTACAACTCCAAAATTATCCTTTGAACTACCTTTTAACGCTATTTTTCTGTATCCTATAGCAGTTTCATTTCTTTGAGCTGCAATTTCAACCAGGGTATAAAAGTCAACTAATTCCCCTGTTTTTATGTAGTTTTTAATGGGTTTTAAATAGATTTCTGATCCATAAGATTGAAACAATTCATCAAAAACCGGTTTCAATTCTTTGTTTTCAGATAATTGCACAAGCATTAAACTGATAATATTGTCACCAATAATAAAATCATCAGCTTTGGTTACTAAACCAATTTCTCTGTTTCGTAAATCCCGCATTTCAGAAACAATGCTTAAGTTTTTAGTATACTTAGATCCGATATTTCGCAAATGAAGTAAACAAATTAAGGTTTGAGCATCACTTTCTTGTATGTCAATGTCGTAATCGCTCAAAAGAATGATGTGGTCAAAAGTTTCAGGATGTATTTCTTCTAAAACTTTCCGGCGGGTAAATTTGCCGACTTGACTCTTTAAAGTTTGGTTTTTTACTTCAATACCAGACAAATCAATTTCTTGCTCGCAAAGGATAAAAACACTTGATTTTTCGGAAACATACTCATCCAACTCGGTAATGATCGTGCTTGCATTTTTGTTCCAACCTAAAATAAGGGTGTTCTCTTGTTTATTTTGAGAGGATTTGAATACATTGAACAAGTGTGATTTTACCTCTAGATTATTTTTTCCATTTACCAGTACTGTATCATCATCTTCTGAAATGGCGATGAGTTGATCCCCTTGTTGGTATACTGTATCCATGGGGGGATTAATAAGTGCCCTACCCTGAGAAAAAAATCCTAAGATGGATGAGGTATCGTATTTGCCTAAAATTTCTTTGTAGGTTTTACCTATTAACTCTTTTTGCTCGTGAAAATATATTTCATCTCCCTCAAATTGGATCAGGTTGGAATAAATCAAACTTAATCCAGATTGTCTACAAGTTTGCGCGGTGATTCTTGCAATCAAATCCGAGGTATATACAAAAACTGCTTCCCCATTTCCAGCTACTTCAGCTGCCTCTAAATTTTCTTTCTCTTTAATCTCTGCTATGATGTGATAGGGCTCTTTTCGCCTGTTTTTACTATTCGTAAATGACATGACTGATTTGATGACAAATGTATCTGCATTTTCTCTTTCAGGGCTTAAAATAATTATGGAGCGAGCCTGATTGGGGTTTACGATTTCTATATCATTTGAAATCAGTGGATTTCCATTCCTGACAATAATTTTACTAGTTTTTAGATCTATAATTTTAGATTTAATGGCGTCCTCCATCGCCACTTTATCCTTCTCTGCAAGGATCACAATTGCCCGATTTTTGTAATTTTTATTTGCCTCAATGAGTTGCTGAATAATGGAAAAGATTTTTTCTGACCAGCCTAGTATCAAGGTATGGTTTGATTCAAGAACCTTGGATTTTCCTTTATTTAACTCACCTAATTTTTTATTAATACCAGAGGAAATAATACCAATCAAAATGGATATAATAAAAATCCCAAGTAAAGTAGCACTGAATCGCACAATCCTAAAGTCCCAGCCTTCATCTCCGCCCATCGTACCTGGATCGAGTGTTGCCATTAGACTTTTCCAAACCCCTTCAATAAAGCCTATGGAAGTTTCGGCCTCTGGATTATCTTTTATGCCAAATACAATAATCAGAACTCCTAAAAATAAAATAGCAGCTAGAGAAATCAATCCTAGCCATTTAATAACACCAGTTGGGCCTGAAGAAATAGTGTTTTCGAAAAAATACCGGATGCGGTCCCTATACGAATAGTTCATATGCTCAATAATTACACAAGGTATCGTAAAATATAAATTTTGTAGTGGATTTAGAGAACACTTTTTTATGCATCAGTTCTTCTTTCAACTTTTTTTCATGATGCTATTTCACCTTAACAAAGATCATCGCTCACCCAAACAACTAAAGAATTGAAGTGAAGCATCACCTAGTTTTTCTTGTAATAGCGCACATAGGCAATCCATTGTCCATCGGGAGACCAACTGTGTACATTGATGGTTCCTTGCCCTCCAAAAAATACAGGTGTCAGGTCCCTACTTTGCCGTATATTCAAGTCAAACAGCCGCAGCTTTACTTCTTTACCAAATGGGTGGGATCCTTTTTGATCCTCCAAATAGGAAATATAAACTAGGGCTTGATTGTCTGGGGAAGGGTGTGGAAACCAATTGTCATAGGTATCGAAAGTTAATTGCTCTGGACTACTCCCATCAGCTTTCATCCGATACAAATGCATCCTTCCTGTTCGGTGGGAATTGAAATAGATCCATTGTCCATCGTAAGAATATTCTGGGCCATCATCCAAGCCCTCTTCAGTGGTCAGGCGAACTTCCTCCCCACCCAGTGTAGGTGCCCGATAAACATCCCATTTCCCTTCTCTTTGGGCACAATACACCAAATAGGATCCATCTGGACTGATTCCATGCCAGTAACTTGGGTAATTTGGAGTGATCAATTTAGGTGTTCCACCCTCAATTGGGACCACGTAAATTCTAGAACCTAAGCCTTTTTCATTTTTGCTGTAAACAAGGGTTTTACCATCAAAACTGAGTCCATGATCATTATTTACGGTGGAAATTACGCCTTCTTGAATACGACCCAAACTCCTGCCACTCAGGTCAATTTTTTCCAGTATTCCTCCCGAATTAATGAGCAAATAATCCCCTTCTCTAGACCAATTAGGAGCTTCAAAATGTCGATTTTGGCGAAGAATACTTCTCTCCTCACCCGTAATTACATTTAAGATTACAAGCTCACTTGCTATATTTTCTTGTACTTGTGCAATTACATGTCCACCAAATAGAAGGAATACACCGAGCACTACTAATTTCCTCATGATTATCTTTTAGTATTGATTTTCATGAAGTTAGCAGTAAATTATTTTTTCAGTTTACCACCTGTACCCAAAAATTATCCTTCGGTAAAAATCTCCCTATCTCCCAAATCGGTTGCTCGTGCAAGCGCATGGTCTCCTCAAACCAGGCCTTATCCTCCGCACCCACGGAAATCAATAATCCTCCGCTTGTTTGGGGATCGCACAGGGGTACCAGCTCCATCCCATTCACTCCTGTTACCTTGGAATTGAAGGCATTCCAATTTCGATAGGTATTATCTGGAAATACAAACTGCTGGATGTAGTCAGCCACTCCTTCGATCAGTGGCAATTTTTTAAAATCCAGTTGCAAGGTGAGTTCTGCCCCTTCAGCCATTTCTAGGGCATGGCCTAGCAGGCCAAATCCTGTGACGTCTGTGAGGGCATGTACCTCCTCGTGATTGCCCAAAACCTCACCAATGGAATTGAGTTGGCAAGCGATATCAACCAAGTTTCGGTAGTCCCGATCCTTGATTTTCTGTCGTTTAAGCGCGGTAGCCAAGATACCAATGCCCAATGGCTTTGTCAAAAACAACAAATCCCCCTCCTTACTCCCCGTATTTTTCTTGATTTTTCTCGGATGCACCAATCCATTCACAGAAAGTCCAAAAATGGGATCCTTGGCAGCAATAGAATGTCCCCCTGCCAGTTCTATTCCAGCTTTTGAACAAGCCAATTTGGCTCCCTCCAGCACTTTGGCAGCGAGTTCAGGTGCTAGCTTTTCTACCGGCCAACTCAAAATTGCATTCGCGAAAAGGGGTTTGCCTCCCATGGCATACACATCCGAGATGGCATTAGTTGCTGCAATACGTCCAAAGTCAAACGGATCATCCACAATAGGGGTGAAAAAATCTACAGTATTGATGATGGCAATATCCTCAGATACCTGATATACAGCCGCATCGTCCTTGCTTGAATTCCCTACAAGTAGTCGAGGGTCAGCCTGAACAAAGGAGCCACTCGCTCCAAGAATCTGATCCAATACTGCGGGAGCGATTTTGCAACCACAGCCTGATCCTTCACTCCACTCCGTCAATCGAATGGCTTGTTCCATAGCTTTTTGGTTTTGTTTGTAAAAGTAGGTCTACCTGCTCCACTAGGGTTTTTCCTTGGAGATTTAGTCGAGTAGTTTTTGCAAGTTCGTGGCGCTGCAAGTCAAACTCGTAGGTCTTGTCGTAGTAGGCAAGCAGGATTGTAATCCATATCTCCGACTGTCCTGCCCGGATTGCCTCCAATGCTTGCTTGGTTCTATCGCCTCCTAGGCGCTTGTGTAATCGCTGTACAGCAGCTAGGAGTTCTTCCTGGTCCAGATGTGCATATTCATTTGCGATATGCGATATGCGCTCGGCTTTGGATTTTTCCACTTCAATACGTGGACTTTGGGTGATTTGCTTGTAAAAATCATCCGGTAGGATGATGCGTCCGATTCTTCGACTCTCATTTTCTACCCAAAGGGCTTCGTGAGGATTAATTTCCCGTAACACTTCCGCCATAAGATTTTCAAATTGCTCCACAGTAGGTTGAGCAGGCTGTCCAATGGATCCAAAGGCGGATCCCTTGTGATTAGCCAATCCCTCTAGATCGATGACTTGTTCGCCTCTTTCTTTGAGCTGATGGAGCAATACCGTCTTTCCTGCCCCTGTTTGGCCTCCCAATACCAGAATGGGGAATGGGCTTCTCACCCACGAAAACGTGAAATTCCGGTATGTTTTGTATCCTCCCTGGAGTCTGAAAATCTCAAATCCTACCATATCCAAAAGCCAAGAAAGTATCTGACTTCGCATTCCCCCTCTCCAGCAATACAGAATCAGTTTTTTGTTGGGAAAGAGTCTCAACGCCTCCTTTTGAATGAGGTGAAACCGTGGTCCTACCAATTCAAAACCCTTGAGGGTTGCTTTTTCCGCACCAGCATTCTTGTAAAGCGTGCCTACGGTAATGCGTTCATCGTTGTTGAGGATGGGAATATTGACTGCTCCAGGAATATGACTTTGTTCAAACTCCCCCTCACTGCGGGCATCTACCACAGGCAGTTGCTGGCGCAAAGTCCAAAATTGGTCAAGAGATAGAAGTACTTCAGCCATGGAGTTAGGGAAGATAAAAAAAGCCGCAAAGATTTCTTTACGGCTTTTGGGGATGCAGGTGATTAAATTAAAGCTGTGCGTCTAGCTTTTGGGCTAAAACTGCTTTTGGAACAGCGCCTACTTGTTTATCAACGATTTCTCCTCCTTTAAAAAATAGGAGGGTAGGAATGGAACGAATGCCAAAAGCCTGTGCTACAGAAGGATTGGCATCTACATCCACCTTTCCAATCACTGCTTTTCCTTCGTAATCTGACGCCAATTCTTCGACTACTGGTCCAATCATTTTGCAAGGGCCACACCATTCTGCCCAAAAATCAACCAAGATTGGTTGGCTTCCAGAGATGATTTCTTCAAAGTTTGCGTCGGTAATTTCAATTGCTTTTGCCATGGTATGCTTTCAGGTAAGGTTCTTTTTTCAAATATATCAGCAAAATGCAATTGAATCCGAATAAGTTCCGTTCAATTTTAATTAATTGCTGAATCGCGAGTATTTTTTTAGGTGAATGATTAACGATCCATGATCTTATAGGCTACTTCTGGCATGAGTTTCAATTCCTTGATCAGCTCTGCACTGGGGTCAACCTTAATTTTTTTGGAGAAAAGCTCAAGACTAATGTTTTCTTCCTGATCTACGACCTCAATATACAATTTGGCTTCTCCCTTGTACTTTGCGGTGATGGTTTCTAATTTTTCCATCAGCTCGTATGTCAAGTCATTTAAATTGATATTGACCTTGAGCCCTTTGATTAAACGTCCTCGAACCTCGCTGAGTAGGGAGATGGTGTTGATTTTGAACTCTAACTCGTTCTCTGCTCCCCACTTTTTTTGAACTACTGCACCAGAAATAAACAAAAACCAACCCGTCATGAAGTACTGCTTAAACTTCACGTAATCTTCGCCAAAGAGGAAGAAGGTAAAGGAACCATGGTAATCTTCCAACGTGAGCGTACCGAAGGGCTTTCCATTTTTGGTAGTTCGGTGGGCAAAGCTTGCTACTGAACCCGCCATGCGCAACTCATTTTTTCCTTTGAGACCCTCTAAATCTGTAAGGGCCGTCAGGGTAGCATTGGTAAAGGAGTCTATCTCCAATTGGTATTGGTCTAGGGGGTGCCCTGAGATAAAGAGGCCCACCACTTCTTTTTCAATATTCAATTGTTGAATTTGGGAAAAAGGCTCCATGGTAGGTATAGAGGGCAACGGGACCTCTGCGGTACCCGAGCTGCCTCCAAAAAGGCTGACTTGTGCACTGTCTTCTTCTTGCTGGATTTTTTGGGCATATCGGCTAGCTTTCTCAATCAAACTGATATCCCCTTCAGGGGCTTCCAAGTACTGTCTTCGATGGTGTTCCTTGAAGCAGTCAAAGCTGCCTGCCATGGCCAATGCTTCCATGGTTTTTTTATTGAGGGTACGAGAATTTACCCGTTTGGCAAAATCGAAGATGTTCGAATAAGGGCCACTGCTGATTCTTTCCTTGATGATTTCTTCCACAGCCCCTGCTCCGGCACCTTTGATGGCGGCCATTCCGAAGCGGATTTCTCCTTGCATATTTACAGTAAACCCACTTTTCGATTCATTCACATCTGGTCCTAGTACCGAGATTCCCATTCGTCTACATTCTTCCATGAAAAAAGTCACCTGCGTGATGTCATTCATGTTGTTGCTCAGCACAGAAGCCATATATTCCGCTGGGTAATGTGCCTTGAGGTATGCGGTTTGGTAGGCAATCCAGGCATAGCAGGTGGAGTGAGATTTGTTGAACGCATAGGAGGCGAAAGCTTCCCAGTCTGTCCAAATCTTCTCTAATTTCTTAGGGTCATGCCCTTTGGCGGCCGCCTGCTCCACAAATTGGGGTTTCATCTTGTCCAATACATCCTTCTGCTTCTTACCCATGGCCTTTCGCAGTACATCGGCCTCACCCTTGGTGAATCCCGCAATCTTTTGCGAAAGCAGCATGACCTGTTCCTGGTAAACCGTGATCCCATAGGTTTCTTCCAGGTACTCCTTCATGTCCTCTAGATCGTAGGAGATGGGTTCTGCACCATGCTTTCTTTTGATAAATGAGGGGATGTATGCCAATGGCCCTGGACGGTAAAGCGCATTCATGGCAATCAAATCCGCAAAAACAGTGGGCTTCAGTTCGCGCATGTATTTTTGCATCCCCGGACTTTCGTACTGGAAAATGCCGACAGTCTCGCCCCGCTGAAAGAGTTCGTAGGTTTTGACATCGTCAATCGGGAAGGTATCCGCATCCAATTGAATTCCATGCCGCTCTTTGACGATTTTGATTGCATCCTTGATCAGGGTCAAGGTTTTTAAGCCCAAAAAATCCATTTTGAGTAGGCCTGCAGATTCCACCACGGCGTTGTCAAATTGAGTACAGACCATGTCTGAATCCTTGGCCAATGCGACAGGAACAAAGTTGGTAATGTCAGAAGGGGTGATGATGACTCCGCAGGCATGGATCCCCGTATTTCGAACCGAACCTTCCAAGACAGCAGCCTGGTTGATGGTCTTGGCAGACTCATCCGCCCCTTGGGCTACGCGGATTAGCTCCTCCGCCTTTTGAAGCAGCTCGCCCTGTCCTTTGAGTTTTTCTAAAAGGGCAGGCCGATTCTTAGCCAATTCAAAAAGCGTTTTCAACTTGATTTCAGGCACCAAATTGGCCAGTCTTCCTGCCTCTGCAAGCGGCAAGTTGAGCACGCGTGCGGTATCTCGAATGGCAGATTTGGCGGCCATGGTGCCGTAGGTAATGATTTGGGCTACCTGATTGGTGCCGTACTTGTTGATTACGTAATCAATCACCGCTTGGCGACCTTCGTCATCAAAGTCAATGTCAATATCGGGTAAGGATACTCGGTCTGGATTCAGAAAGCGTTCGAATAGGAGGTCGTATTTGATGGGGTCAACGTTGGTGATTCCTACACAATAGGCTACTGCTGATCCCGCCGCTGATCCTCTTCCAGGACCTACGGATACGCCCATGTCTCGGGCAGCACGCGTAAAATCCTGAACAATCAAAAAATACCCAGGATAGCCTGTGTTTTCGATAGTTTTCAGTTCAAAGTCCAGACGTTCCTGAATTTCAGGATTAAGATCTGGGTAGCGTTTTTTAGCGCCCTCGTAGGTGAGGTAGCGTAGGTAGGCATTTTCTCCACGCTTGCCTCCGTCTGCCTCGTCTTCGGCATGCTTAAACTCTTCTGGAATGTCAAATTTTGGCAACAATACCTCTCGAGCCAATTTGTAGGCTTCACACTTGTCCACGATCTCTTGGGTGCAACGAATTGCCTCCGGCAAATCAGCAAAAAGTTGCTTCATTTCCTCCGGGCTTTTGAGGTAAAACTCATCGTTAGGGAAGCCAAATCGAAACTCTCTGCCTCGCTTGCCAACATACTTCTTTGGTTTTTCTACCAACTCCCCATCCTTTACACACAGCAGAATGTCGTGTGCCTTCGCATCACCCTTATCGTTGTAGTAGCTGTTGTTGGCAGCGAAATACTTAACCCCATACTTTTGGGCAAATTCAAGGAGCACTTCATTCACCTTGTCTTCTTCAGGGATGCCATGACGATTCAGTTCTACGTAAAAATCTTCCCCAAACTGTTCCTTCCACCAGAGAAAAGCCTCTTCTGCTTGCGTTTCACCCACATTGAGGATGAGGTAGGGGATCTCCCCCCAAATCCCTCCCGTGGTGGCGATTAGGTCTCCTTTGTACTGAACTAGGAGTTCCTTGTCGATGCGGGGAACATAGTAAAAGCCTTCAATATTTGCATAGGAAGCGAGCTTGGCCAGGTTGTGGTATCCTCCTTTATTTTTTGCAAGAAGTACGGTTTGGTAGCCATCGTCCTTGGCAGTTTTATTTTTCCGGTCCCGGCAGAGGTTAAATTCTCCCCCAAGAATTGGGGTGATGTCTTTACTCATGGCTTCTTTCACAAAGTGAAATGCACCCATCATGTTGCCATGGTCAGTCATTGCCAAAGCCTTCATGCCTAGGGATTTGGCTTTTGCAATGAGGGTAGGGATTTCCGAAGTGGCCTGCAATACGGAAAACTGCGTATGCACGTGTAGGTGAGTAAATGGGGTATCCCCCAAGTCGCTAGTAGCTGCTTGCTCAATTTCCCCCTCTATTTCTCTAGGTTTCTGAGCTTGCTTTTGGGTCGGCTGTGCAAAATTAGCCTCTCCAAGTACAGGGGCCTCATACTGTACCTCATCCCAAGTGACGCCAGGCTCAGTGGCCTGTATTTTTTGATTGATAAGCCCAAAAAAACATCGGGCAGTGGCATCCACATCGTAAGCGGCATCGTGTGCGTCTCCAAATCCTACCCCAAATAACTTTTGATGGAGTTCGGTTAAGGTAGGCCATTTGAACTTGCCTCCTTTGCCTCCGGGTAGTGCACAAAACTGGACCGAAATGTCTTTGGTATCCAGTTCGGATTTGCCTTCAAATGGCATAACTAAGCCAGCTCGAAGAAATTCTGAGCCGACCACATGGATGTCAAAACCAATATTATGGCCTACCAAATACTTTGTTTGGGCTACATCCTCTCGAAAAACCTGGAGAATCTCTTGCAAGGGATGACCCTCTTCTAAAGCGCGCTTGGTAGAAATTCCGTGTACTTTTTCCGCATTGTAAGGAATGGTAAATCCCTCTGGGCGGATGATGAAATTCTTGTTGGATAGCAATCGGCCCTTTTCGTCATGCAATTGCCAAGCCAGCTGAACAAGCCTGGGCCAATTGTCCAGGTCCGACATGGGGGCATTGTACGATCTGGGTAATCCAGTAGTTTCTGTATCAAAAATTAAGTACATGGGAGACTCGGGGATTGAGCACTCAAATTAGGGCTTAAAATGGGAAGCAAAAAATGGAAAGACGGAAATTGTCGCAAAGACTTTCTAAGAATGCCTGATTATTTTATTGGGTTTTCAAGTAGCTGAAAAACAGGATTGTAAAAATTAAAAATGTCAATTCTATTTTTGAATTTTAGGGCAGAAAAGTAATTTTTTTCGAATTCTGAGTTACCGCTTATCCTCCCAAGGCATGTAAATCACCTTTTTGGTTTGAAAAAATTCCTCTTTGAAGTAATCTTCGAGATGATAGCAGACGTAGGACTTGCCTGTTTCCTCCATTTCCTCGTCTACATCTCCGCCTTTGAGGTAGAGGATGCCGTTCGGATAGTCATTGAAGTCCTCCTTTTTAATTTTTCCTTTTACCCAAGGATAAAATTGAATCATGCGCGTCACAGCGCGGCTCACCACAAAATCATATTTACGTACCAATGATTCCGCACGGGCTTGCTGTGCTTCTACATTGGTTAATTTGAGTGCCTTGGCAACTTCCTTTACTACCGTAATTTTTTTACCAATCGAATCCACCAAATGGAAATGAGTATCTGGAAATAAGATCGCTAGCGGGATACCTGGAAATCCACCACCCGTACCTATGTCCAATACTTTGGTGCCGGGCTGAAACTGCAGCACCTTGGCGATGCCCAACGAATGGAGCACATGATGCACGTAGAATTGCTCCATGTCTTTGCGACTGATCACGTTGATTTTGGCATTCCAATCCTGGTAGAGCGCTTCCAATTGCTCAAACTGCTGCAGCTGTTTGGGACTAAGTCCAGGAAAGTAGGAAGCAATCAAGGCGCTAGTAGGAGGCATTAAATTTGGTTTTCTTTTCCAGAAGCGATTTCATAGAGGAGCTCTCGTGAACGGTGCAATTGTGCCTTGACTGTTCCCAAAGGCTTGTCGAGTTCCTGGGCAATTTCCTCATAGGACAATTCGTCGAAATAGCGAAGCTGAACCAGTTTTCGGTATTTGGCTGGCAGCTTATCTACAAAAAGGCGCACCATCTCAATGCGCTGAGTCTTGATAAACTCATCTTGAGGATTGTCATCCTTGTCCTCCACATCCATTGTCACAGCATTGCCGTTGTCGTCCGAAAGTGTATTGTTTAAGCTCATGGTTTTGAGCTTTTTCTTACGAATAAAGTCAATGGCATTGTTGGTGGCGATGCGAAACAACCAGGTAGAAAATGTATATTCCTTCTTGAATCGTTCGAGGTTACGAAAGGCCTTGGCAAAAGCTTCCATCGTCAGGTCCTCCGCATCATCCGCATCGCGAATCATTTTTAGGATCATGAAATAAACCGCTTTTTTGTAGCGCTTCATCAGGGTCGCATAGGCAGCCTGATCTTTTCCCTGAACAGCTTGGTCTATGAGTTCAAAATCCTCTAGGGCCTTGGATGAAAATTCGCGTTCGTTGCCGTTCATTTCGTGTTTTTTGCCTGATAGGATATGGATCCTAGAACCCAAAAGTATGCCAAGTACAACAAATCATTGATTAAAGCTTTCATTTTGGGGACATTTCCTTGTAGGTTTTTTGAAGCAGCCTTAAAAATTGAGAGCAGCAAAACCGATCTGAAGCCCATGATAGTGAAGACTGCTAAAAAATATTCCCATTGAAGATCAACTCCAAAGTAGAGCAAAAGGCCTATTCCGCCAATCCAATACAAGGCGTGGGAGACGCCGTACAGACCCATTTTCCGTTTGTCTTCTACACTGAAATAGCGTTCTGCATGCAAGAGGCGCCGTTCTGTCTGTATGTATTCTTTCCAATTTTCTTTAGGCGCTGACAAGGTGATGGCAGCTGGATCAATAACGACCTTGGTGTTTGTTCCCGTGGCGTAGGTGTTGACAAAAACAGAGTCGTCCCCTCCCTCAATTCCCCAAAATCCTTTAAATCCCTTTGCTTCCATAAAGAAACTTTTTCGGTAGCACAAATTCTTGCCTGTTCCCATAAATGGGGATTTCCAGAGTCCAAAGGATAGGTAGAATAGCGCTCTTAAAATGGTTTCAAACTGAATCCATTGATTCAGTGCGTCCCCTTTTTCCTCATATCCAGAAAAGCCAAGCGCAAATGTTTTTCCTTCCTCCCGAACAGGGGCAGTCATTTGCCGAATCCATTGATTTGAAGTGGGTAGGCAATCTGCGTCAGTATGAAGTATGACATCATTTTTAGCAACTTTTATCCCCAAGGTGATTGCAAATTTTTTTGCGGTTACATGTTTGGGGGTATACTTAATCGTCACCGTTCGGAGCTTGGGATACTGAATCATGAATTCTTCCAAAAGCCGCTTGGTTCTGTCAGTGCTCTGATCGTTGACGATCATCACATCAAATTTGGCGTAATCCTGTTCAAAAAGTTTTGGGATCAACACTTTCAAGTGCTGAAATTTATTGCGCGCTGTGACCAAGACGGTCACCCCTTCCTCTGGGTATTGGATTCCAGATTTTTTTGATCCTCGGATATACCAAGCGGTTCGAGAAAATACCATCAACAGGTATCCCCCTTGAATGAGGATTCCGAAACCGAAGAAAAACCACAATAAAAATAGGCCCATAGGTCAATACTGCTCAGCAAATATAAAATCAATTTCAGCAAGTCATTTAAGAATAAGTGGATATTTTTGTAGGAGCAAGTCTGGCCAAAACTGCCTTGCAATTTTGCTCCTCTTTGCGTTCCAATGAAGTTTGTTTTAGAAAAAAAAGACACCCAAACCCAAGCCCGTACAGGCAGCCTGATTACCGATCATGGTACGATCCAAACGCCTATTTTTATGCCTGTGGGGACAGCCGGAACAGTCAAGGCGGTGCACCAACGTGAATTAAAAAAAGACATCCAAGCACAGATCATCCTTGGCAATACCTACCACCTCTACCTGAGACCTGGACTAGAGACCTTGGAGAAGGCAGGAGGACTGCATCGATTTATTGGTTGGGACCGACCCATGCTGACGGATTCAGGGGGATATCAGGTTTTTTCTCTTGCTGGCACTCGAAAAATTAAGGAAGAAGGAGTGACCTTCAAATCGCATATTGATGGTTCCAAGCATTTTTTTGCGCCGGAAAGCGTGATGGATATTCAGCGTAGTATTGGCGCAGACATCATCATGGCTTTTGACGAGTGTACTCCCTATCCCTGTGACTATTCTTATGCTAGGCAGTCCATGGAAATGACCCACCGCTGGTTGCTTCGCTGTCAAGATCGATTTGATACCACCGAAGGAAAGTATGGATATAACCAAAGCCTTTTTCCAATCGTACAAGGATCAGTATACAAAGATCTTCGCGTTCAAAGTGCTGAATTTATCGCCAAGCAAGGAAGGGACGGAAATGCCATTGGCGGTCTATCTGTAGGGGAGCCAGCGGAACTCATGTACGAAATGACCGAATTGGTGACGGCTATTTTGCCAGCAGACAAGCCTCGGTACTTGATGGGAGTGGGTACGCCCGCCAATATTCTGGAATGCATTGCCCTAGGTGTGGATATGTTTGATTGTGTGATGCCTACTCGAAATGCGCGAAATGGCATGCTCTTTACCTCAGAAGGAATTATCAATATCCGAAATGAAAAGTGGAAAGATGATTTTAGCCCCATAGATCTAGCGATTGGAAATGAAGTAAGTAGTACTTATTCAAAGGCATATTTGCGGCACCTGACCGTGTCTAAGGAAATTTTAGCTGCGCAAATTGCAAGTATTCACAACCTCTCCTTTTACCTCTGGCTAGTAGGAGAGGCACGAGCGCACATTCAAGCGGGAGATTTTGGAAGTTGGAAAGCATCCATGGTCAAAAAAGTAAGCACGCGACTGTAACATGAAAATTCTAGACAAACTCATCATCAAAGAGTTTTTGAAGACCTACTTTTTTGTAGTCGTCCTCCTGATTCTGGTGGTCTTGGTCTTGGATTTTACTGAAAAAAATGACACGTACATCCGTAACCAGGTTCCCACTGAAGACATTCTTGCCTACATGGGCAATTACGGTTTGTACTTGAACAACCTGCTTACTCCGATTACTGTCTTCATATCCGTCATCTTCATTACATCCAAGATGGCTGGCCGAACAGAGATCGTAGCCATTCTGAGTTCAGGCATTAGCTTTATCCGATTACTTCGTCCATTTCTTATTGCCGCCTCCCTCATTGGTGCTACCAGTTTTGTGCTCAATGGATGGGTTCTGCCGCGTGCCACTGCTGGTGTGGCAAAATTTCGCATGCAATACCTCGAGAAGGGGGATGCCTCCACAGACCCTAATATTCACATCAAGGTCGGGCCCAACGCCTATGCCTACATCAGTCGATTTTACAAGACAAGCAACACAGGATACAATTTCACTTTGGAGGAAATTCGGGAAGGCAGATTGATTTCAAAACTTTCCTCAGACTTGATTCAGTGGGATACCACCAAAAATGTCTGGAGACTAGAAAATTGGCGTCTGCGGGTGTTGAAGGAAAAAGGGGAAGATTATTCTACGGGAAATTCCTTGGATACGGTCCTCTCCATTTCTCCTGCAGATTTTGACCTTCCAGAAAATCACCACGAAACGCTCAAGCTCCCCGAATTGAGTCGGCAAATTACCCTCTTGGAAGAGCGTGGTGCCGACAATGTGAGTTACTATCGGATCGAGCGTATCGTGCGCTACATGTCGCCCTTTGCGTCAGTTATTCTTACGTTTATTGGGGTGATTATGTCAGCGCGCAAAAGCAGAGGTGGGTCCGGATTTCAAATTGCAATGGGCTTTTTTCTGGCCTTTGTCTACATTCTCCTATTCTTACTTTCCCGCACCTTTGCGGAGGCTGGCACCCAGTTTCCCGTGCTAGCCGTATGGACGCCTAACTTGGTTTTTGCCCTTACAGGGTTGATTTTGTACAAAACTGTTCCTCGGTGATGCTTCCTACCGCCTTCAAGGATTACCTACTCCTACACTTTATTGTATTGATTTGGGGAGTCACCTCGATCTTAGGTTTGTTGATTAGCCTCCCTTCCTTGGAACTCGTATTTTACAGAACACTTCTAGCGGCGATAGGAGTAGCTGTGCTGATGGGAATTCGAAAAGAATCGCTCCGTGTAGCCCCCTGGGACTTGCTCAAAATCATAGGAGTAGGGGTGCTGATTTCCCTGCATTGGATCTTCTTTTTTTGGTCAGCCAAGGTATCCACTGCTTCGGTGTGCTTAGCGGGTATGGCTACCACCTCACTTTGGACCTCTTTTTTGGATCCCTTGATCAACAAAAAGCGCATCAAGCCCTTCGAGGTAGCCTTAGGTTTGCTGGTGATTTCAGGCTTGCTCGTCATCTTCCAGTTCGAAAATGGCTACTGGCTGGGACTTTCTATGGCCTTGGTGGCTGCATTTTTGAGTGCACTATTTTCCATACTGAATGGACGATTGACTTTCCGTTATAGTCCCTACCAAATTACTTTTTACGAAATGGGGGCCGCGAGCTTGGTGGCCTTGCTGTTTTTACCCCTCTATTCCTACATCGATGGTTCTGCCATTCAATGGGCTTGGAAGGGATTAGATTGGTTTTGGCTTCTGATTCTAGCAGGGATTTGTACGGTGTATGCCTTTTCAGTTTCGGTGGAATTGATGAAGCGCCTGCCGGTTTTTTCCATTAATCTGACTATCAATTTGGAGCCGGTCTATGGGATTCTGTTAGCGGTTTTGATTTTTGGGGAAAAAGAAAAAATGACCCAACAGTTTTACTGGGGTACAGGCATCATTTTAGTGTCGGTTTTGATTTATCCGGTAGTGAATTACTGGAATAAAGGAAAAAAACAAGGTATTCAATAGCCTCATTACCTTCTCGATTCCTCTCATCTGCTAAAGTGCCAGGATTGGTATTTAACTCATTTTTTTAATTCTTACCGGATTTTTCAATTAATCGGTCCATTGAGATAGTGCAGCTAAGTTCTGAAAGCACATCATTTCATCCTTATTTTTCTAAAATTAAATAATAAATAATAAAGAAAAAATATAAAATAAAATATAAAAATAGTAAAAAAGTAATTTAAAAAATAAATTCAATAAAAAAATTTAAAATAATGAATTATTTATGTAAAATTTGGCTTAAATTTTAAACTAAATTTTTATGAAAATTCTACTCTTTAATTCTCAAAAAGTCTCTTTTCTACTCTTCATTTTTCTAATTGGGATAATTTCCTGCCAAGAAATTCCTGACGCTAGTCAGTTTTCTGGAAATAAAACTTCTACCCAACTTCATTTTAAGCAAACATTTAACAAATGCGGTACCATAAATGATCCATTTACGGATAGAGGTTTCGGGCAAAGGACATATTTGGGAGTCGACTATGGAATTGAGCGATTTGGAAAATTTCAGTTTTATTTAGTTCCTCAAATCCAGGTGCTATGAAAACACCTAGAATTCTAGCAACATTTTTTTTACTTTTTATTTTCCATCATTATGGGTTGGCTCAAGAAGCTAAGTTTGAAATAAAGCTAATGGGGGGGTACCTAAACCAATTAGAGCCGCCTAAAAATTTTTCAATTCCATTTCAAAATGGAGGATTTTTGGGAATTGGCTTGTTTAATGAATCAAAATTGGGAGGCTCAAATTTTGAAATTCACCTTAATTACCTCAGTAAGAGACCGGAAGGACAAATAATAAATTATTACGAGCCCTTTAGTCTCAAGGGACAGGCGAATTATTTAGTAAGGATTTTTCCTATCGGTGAAAGTCACTTATTCCTTGGTCCGGGCCTGGCAATCCACCAACCCTTAAATAGTATTGGAGACTATAATGGTCCTAGTTTTGGAGCAAATGGAAAGATTATGGCGCCATTAATAATTTCAGGCGTTGTATTTTACCTAACTGCTGATGTGGACTATCTCACGATTCCTGGCTTTTGGAGAAATAGTATAGGAATAAATTTCAGGCTTTAAATTGATTTTGATGGGGAAATACCCGTCTAGATTTCATTCTCAAATTCGTTAGATTCTTTGCTCAAAAAGGAAATAGCCTTTATCAAAACTTAAATCCATTGGCTTTTCTTCAAATAGCCCAAACACACTAGACCCAGAACCTGACATGGCGGCATAATAGGCTCCAGCGGAATACATCCTGGATTTGATCGCTTCGATTTCGGGGTATTTTTTGAAGATGCTCGGTTCAAAGTCATTGACCAATTCCTCTTTCCAACGGCTACGATCTGCCAAAATGGTTTCTAGTTTGGTTTTTGGGGCCTTGGGAACTACCCCCGCGTAGGCTTCCTTGGTGCCTACATGAATTCCTGGGTGTACGAGTACTAGGTAGGATCCTTGTAGGTTTACCGAACAGGGCTCAAGAATTTCTCCTCTACCACGGATAATTTTGGGCGTATTTTCTATGAAAAACGGGCAATCACTCCCCAATTCTGCCGCATATTCCTCCAAAAAAAAATCAT
>JACCEC011622393.1_pt1 | contig 17339 bp, 14 predicted proteins | sample 7450121 | NCBI WGS metagenome assembly JACCEC01 (sample SAMN15323455, study PRJNA562643) | freshwater metagenome | isolation source: river surface water | place: USA:Blue River Watershed | collected 2017-08-18 | reverse complement strand
GTAAAGGCTGCCGAATTCCACTTAGAAGTACTGGAACTAAGGGAGAATATGTGGCAGGAATCCGTTATAAAGCGTGGAATCCACCATCGGCATTACACCCAAATGTAGGTGTTGATGCTCCGTTGGTTTTTGACATTGTTGATACTTGGAATAACCGAGTAGTGGGTGGTTGTACGTACTTCGTTTCGCACCCAGGTGGGCGTAGTTTCGATACGTATCCAATCAATAGCTACGAAGCAGAATCACGAAAAATCAGTCGTTTTTGGGATTTTGGACATACACCTTCGAGTACCATTGAGCAAACTGCTCCAATTTTCGAGTCGCCTACTGTTTCTCGATTTGTGGCTCAAACCAAAACCGACCTCAAACCCGATACTCCAATCGAATTGGTCAATCCAGAATACCCAAATACCTTAGATTTAAGGCATTTCTGGAAAGCAAGAAAATAACATTTCCCGCTGAAACCGTTGAGAACCGCAGAAATTATGAATTCTTTTCTGCGGTTTTCAGCGAAGTCTGCGGAAAGAAAAATATGCAATAGCTCACTAAGTACAATTACTCAAAAGCCCAACTAAGCATTTTATTTGCCTAATTCAATAATTTATTGGTTTTTTCCACTTAAAAAGCATTATTTTGTGAATGACCTTTAAAAGTATTAAATGATAGAAGATTTATCTTTGAGCCTGCTCAATTCATATAAAAAAACAATCAATTCCTATGATGAAGTAATTGACCAAAATGGTCAGGTGAAACCCTATTGGAAAAGCCTTTTCGATACCTTAGAGACAATTGGATTAGAAGAATTAGGGCTACGCAATCAAGAAATTATCAATACGCTCAAAGAAAACGGCGTTACTTACAATGTCTATAATGCCGATAACGGTGGAAATCGTGCATGGAAACTCGACCCAATTCCGTTTTTAATTCATCAACAAGAATGGCAAAGTATCGAAAAAGGCATCAAACAACGAGCCCATTTACTCGATTTGATTCTGAAAGATATTTATGGCCCACAATTATTAATCAAAAAAAATATCATTCCCGCCGAACTGGTCTTTGATAATTCGGGTTTTCTTGAACCCTGTTTTGATATTAAGCAAAAACTCCAAAATCAGTTATTGATTTATGCCTGTGATATGGCTCGTGGGCCAGACGGCAAAATGTGGCTGTTGGATAATCGTACACAGTCACCTTCGGGTTCGGGCTATACACTCGAAAACCGCACCGTTATGGCAAAGGTTTTTCCCGAACTTAACAAAAATATTTACCGAAATCGACTCTCGCCTTATTTTAATCATTTACAACAAACCGTCGCCACGCTCGGAAACCTTTCCAACGAAAACCCAAATGTAGTTTACTTAACCCCTGGTGCAGGTAACGAAACATATTTCGAGCATGTTTATCTTTCTTCGTATTTAGGCTATACCCTCGTGCAAGGCAGCGATTTATTGGTCAGGGATGGCTTTGTATGGCTCAAATCTATCGATGGGCTGGAGCGAGTTGATGTCATTATTAGGCGTGTAGATGACGAATGGTGCGACCCTCTCGAACTTCGCCAAAATTCATTACTGGGTGTTCCTGGCTTGCTGCAAGTCATGCGTCTTGGCAATGTGGCGGTTGTAAATCCTCCAGGTACGAGTGTGGTAGAAAATTATGGATTGCTGGCATTCATGCAAAATGCCTGTAAATTCTTGCTCGATGAGCCATTGCTGATGAATTCGGTAGCTACTTGGTGGTGCGGCCAGCCCCGAGAACTAAACTTCGTATTAAATAATTTACACCGACTTATCATTAAAAAAGCCAACCGTAAGCAGGGTTTTAAGTCGCTTTACGGCCGACAAATGAGCAAAGAGCAGTTAGAAAACCTTCGTAAAATGATTCTACAAAGTCCAAAAGATTTTGTGGCTCAAGAAGAAGTTAGTCTTTCAACCACTCCTTCATTTATTGATGGAAAGTTAGAACCTCGTTTTGCGGCGATTCGTGCCTTTTTAGTATCTGATGGCAATGATTATAAAGTGATGCAAGGCGGGCTAACCCGTAGCTCGCCAGTAAAGGATAAATTTGTAATATCGAATCAACTGGGTGGATTATCAAAGGATACTTGGATTGTAACCGATACACCAACAGAGCATTACGAACGAATTGTTATACGGAAAGCCTCTAATAATCAGCACAATAACTCGCTTACAAGCCGAAATGCCGAGAATCTATTTTGGGTTGGTCGTTTGTTTGAGCGAACAATGGCTCTGACGAGCTTCTTGAAAATCGTACTCGACCGCCTCAACGAAAACGTAAACGATAAAGGCAAAAAGCAACAAGAATATTTAGTGGTTTTGTTTAAGTCAATTACACATCTGACTTGGACTTACCCTGGTTTTACGAATGAAGAAGACGATTCGATTCTCGAAAACCCCGAACCTGAATTATTTAGCCTAATCAACGACCCTCGAAAAGTAGGTTCGGTAGCCTACAATATTCAATCGTTTTTGCGTACATCGAATCAAGTAAGTGATAAATGGAATGTTGATACCCGAAGAATTTTGAATTTGATTGAAGATAATTTACAATCGCTTCGTGATTCGCACAGTATCAACCAAGTAAGCCATAGTCTGGATAGACTTTATACCCGACTTTTTGCTTTTTACGGAAATATTTTCGAGACCTTGCCACGAGATAGTGGCTTCTATTTGCTCGAAGCAGGTAAAAATATCGAACGAATATTATCGCTCGTTTCGGTGCTTCGCTCGGCATTTAGTTTTAAAAACAACGATGAAGTTGAAACCGTTGTGATGGAAGCAGTTTTAGAAAACCATCATCTGTTGGCTCAGTATCGTCATATATATAAATCACATTGGAGTTTAGTGGCAGTGCTAAACATGGTTTTTTTGGAAACAAACTTACCTTATACGCTCGCTTCTTTACTTGATTCACTATCGAATTGTTTAGCAAAACTACCCAAAAACATTGATGCCAATCGCTTAAATATTGCCGAACGGACAGTCTTAGAAGCAAGCACACTCGTTAAACTTTTTGACGCTGAAAGTATGATAAAAGCCGATGAAAACACGCAATACCGTACGGAACTCGATAAAACTTTAGAGCAGGTTTTCGACTTGATTTCTAACGTAACTGGCAACCTCGCAAGCTTGTACTTTAATCATTCGGTTATACAACATTCATTTTTAGATACCATCGAAAAAATAAATTCAGATGAAATATAAGCTACGACACCAAACCGTCTATACTTATGTAAATCCTGTTGATAATTACCAAAGTGTGCTTTGTTTAGAACCCCTAAATCTGCCCACTCAACTATGCCACAACTTCGATTTAACGATTGAGCCACAGCCAACAAAAGTCTATGCTCGAAAAGATTTTTTTGGTAATACCCAGCATTACTTTTCATTGCATGAATCTCATAAAATACTGAAAGTAATTGCTTCGAGCGATATTGAGATTTTACCAAAAACTCAAGAAACAATTAGCCCAATTACGTGCGAAGGGGCAAAACTAAAGTTCCAAAACGATAACGCTCTGAAAATTGAGGTGTTACAATATCAGCTTCCGAGCCAGTATATTACTTGGGATGATGAAATCAAGGTATTTGCCGAAACTTGCCTTTTGCCGAATACTTCGCTTTTTGAAGGTGTAAGTAAACTTTCTACCAAAATTTTTCACGAATTTCAGTTTAAATCTGGCTTTACGAGTGTTAATACTCCTATTAAAACCGTATTGAAGGAGCGAAAAGGTGTTTGTCAAGATTTCTCGCACTTGGCCATTGCTTGCTTGCGAAGCGTGGGTTTGGCCGCTCGTTATGTAAGTGGGTATATCGAAACTTTACCCCCACCAGGGAAGCCAAAACTGCAAGGCTCTGATGCGTCGCACGCTTGGATTTCGGTATATATTCCCGAGATGGGTTGGTGCGAATTTGACCCAACTAATAATTTAATTCCGAGCGATAAACACATTATTACGGCTTATGGCCGAGATTATGCCGATGTGGCCCCACTCAAAGGAATCATTTTTAGTTCGGGCGAACATAAAGTAAGTGTTGAAGTGGATGTGATTCGTGAAGAATGATTAAATATGATGATAGAAACCGAACGTTTGATTTTACGCCCTTTAACCTACGAACAGCTACTCAAATACAGTAATTTAGATGATTCGTTGGAAGAAGAACTCCATCTCGAAAAATCATCAAGAAGTATTTCTCCCGAACTCCGTGAAGCCCTCGACTACGGTATTATTCCGAATGTAGCTGACGACACTCAAAACTACCTTTTCTCTACACTTTGGACGATTATCTTGAAAGAAACTAACAAAATGGTGGGCGACGTATGCTTCAAAGGTGAACCCAATATTGACGGAGAAATTGAAATCAGCTACGGTACTCACTTTGAATTTAGAAGAAAAGGCTACATGACTGAGGCCGTAGGCGAAATGCTCAAATGGACAAAAACACAATCAAATGTGCAGAAAGTTTTAGCAAATACTGATAAAAATAACATTTCTTCGCAACGAGTACTACGAAACAATGGTTTTTCAAAAATCAATGAGGCTGATGGGTTTATTTATTGGGAGATTAGGATGAAATAAAAACTAAACCGTCTTAGCTTTCATTGCCGTCAGTTGAAACTGACGGATAGCTCTTCAAATAGTACAAAAAATGGCTTTAGCCGAATATAAAATATTGGGGCTAAAGCCATTTATTGCAACATTCCACTCCGTCAGTTAAAACTGACGGCAATGATTGTTATCATTCTGAAATACAATCTAATTCAACACCACTTTCACCACAACTGGCTGATGGTCAGACGGGTAGCGTTGCTCAAACGAATCAGTCAAAACACCATATTTAAGCACAGTTACTTGTTTGCTCGTAAAAATATAGTCGATACGATTTTTCAAAGGGGCATCAAACTTAAAACCATTGAAGGTTCCTTCGGGGCCATAGGCTGGAGTTTGTGACACTTGTTTTGAATCGCTCAATAGCGTTTGAATGTGTTGAATCTGCTCCGTTTCGGGCGTAGAATTAAAATCGCCCGTCAGAATTACGGTAGCATCTTTGGCAATTTCTTGAATTTTCTTCACCATCAATTTACCCGATTCACGACGAGCTACCACTCCTTGGTGGTCGAAGTGCACATTGAAAACATAAAATGTTTTTTTCGTAAGTAAATCTTTGAACTGTATCCACGAGCAGATGCGATTACAGCACGTAGCATCCCAGCCTTTGCCAGGTACGTCGGGGGTTTCACTCAACCAAAAATCACCTGATTTTAAAACTTTAAAGCGAGATTTACGGTAAAAAATCGACGAATGTTCTCCCCCCTGCTTGCCATCGTCACGCCCATTACCAAGAAATGCAAAATCGCCCATTTCGGCAATATCATCCAACTGGCCACGTAAGCCTTCTTGGATTCCAAAAATATCAAACTCATGAAAACGAATGAGGCCTTTTACTAATTCCTTTCTATTCGGCCAAGCATTGATACCATCGTTTTGGGTGTTAAATCTTAGGTTGTAAGAAGCAATGGTGAGAGGTGTTTTTTTCTGGGCAACTAAGTTGAGTGTCATGAAAGACAAAAAGAGAAACAAAATACTTTTTTTCATAGTCATTAAGGTTTTATCGTAGTTTATCTCACAAAAGTAGAACAATTTCTGAAAGTTTTTAATGCGAACTGAATTAAGATATTATTAGCAGATTATTAATCGCATTTTCTATTTTTGTACTTCAAACCTTATCCAACTGAAACAAAATGAAAAAAATCCTCTTCTTACTCTTCATCACGAGTTTTTGCTCTGCTCAAGCCCCTAAACCTTACGGCGTAACACCCTCGGCCGACCAAGTAAAATGGCATAATATGGAGTATTACGCATTTATTCACTTTGGCCCAAATGCATTTACTGACAAAGAATGGGGAGATGGCACGGAAAAAGAAGAAATTTTTAACCCTACTCAGCTTGACTGCCGCCAGTGGGCAAGAATTTGCAAAGCAGCGGGCATGAAAGGTATTATTCTTACAGCCAAACACCACGATGGCTTTGCGTTATACCCAAGTAAATATTCGACCCACACCGTTCGAGAATCGAAATGGAAAAATGGGAAAGGTGATATTTTGAAAGAATTATCGGCGGCTTGCAAAGAATATGGGCTAAAAATGGGACTTTATATTTCACCGTGGGATAGAAATCACCCAACCTATGGCACACCCGAATACAACCAAGTGTATGTAAATATGCTCAAAGAAATCACGACCCAGTACGGCGATTTGTTTGAAGTTTGGTTTGACGGAGCTAACGGCGAAGGCCCGAATGGCAAACGCCAAGTATATGATTTTCCGTTGTTTAATAAAACCGTAAAAACGTATCAACCACATACCTTGATTTTTAGCGATGCAGGTCCAGATATTCGTTGGGTTGGAAATGAAAATGGTTTTGCGGGTGAAACTTGTTGGGCAACCATCAATGGTAATAAACTTTTTCCTGCGTATGATAAACCTGCTCACCTTAATGTAGGAGACGAAAAAGGCACGCATTGGATTCCTGCCGAATGTGATGTATCGATTCGTCCAGGTTGGTTTTACCACAAAAATGAAGATAACAAAGTAAAAACTGATAAAGACTTAATGAATATCTGGAACAAATCGGTGGGGCGTGGCTCAAATCTTTTATTGAATATTCCCGTTGATAATCGTGGTCTAATTCATGAAAACGATGAAAAAGCCTTGATGGATTTCAAGAAAATGAGAGATACGTATTTCAAGAATAATCTGTTGACTACTGGCAGCTTCAAAAAAGATTTTAGTAAAGACACATACGATATTACGCTTACAAAACCTCAAACGTTTAATTGTTTTGTAGTACAGGAAGATATTCGTTATGGGCAGCGAGTGAAGAAATTCTATATCCAAGCAAAACTCAATGGAGAATGGAAAAACCTCACTTTTGCTACAACCATTGGGCATAAACGAATTGTTTATTTTCCAACCACAACCGCTAAAGAACTCCGAATTGTTTTTGACGAAGCTTTTGCCAAACCAATCATCTCGAATGTGGCGTTGTATAATACGCCTGAGTAATTGATTTTTCTTTCATCTATGAGGGTGTTTAAATTAAATTTTTAGACACCCACTGTTTTATGTTTAGTTAAAAAAAACAAAATTTCAACGAAAAACTATATATTTGAACAACTAATCATCACATTAGGAGAATAATGTTAGAGTTTGACGAAAAAGGCAACTTAATACCACATAACCACCATATAGAAATCAGCTATGATGTATTTGTTAAAAACTTTGTCAAAAATTTTCCAATAGAATCAACTCGACATCAAATTCTCACTGATTTTGAGCGTTTCCTTGAAGAGTTTTGTTCAAAAATCTATTCTCATTTTAATATTTGGATAAATGGTAGTTTTGTAACACAAAAAGTAAATCCTAATGATATTGACTGCTTAATATTCATAAAGTATGATTGGTTAAAAGTAAATGAAAAAACATTGAGTAATTTCAAAACAACAATAAAACAAGATTATAAAAACTTAGACGTTTATTTTTTAATTGAATACCCCGAAAACCACGAACATCGAATATTTACTGATACCGATATTTTCTATTGGAGAGATTGGTTTTCAAAAACTCGTAAAAATCATAGTGGCAAATCATTTCAAAAGGGATTTATAGAATTAAAAATTTAAAATATCATGGAAGAATCACTCGAATTAAACAATAAAGACTATAAAATCATTGATATTCTCCATCAAATCGAAAAACTTAATTCGATGATTTTGCTTCATTCAAAAGAAGGTGGCATCCAATTCATGAAAGAACAATATGAAGCAATGAAAGCAAAATTGTTAGTAGAACTGAATGATGAATTGAAAAAATATATTGGTAACACCTCTCATGCAATGGCAGCATAAGAATAAATTATTTCAAACCTGCTTTAAAGTAATACTAATGAAAAAACTCCTCCTATTATTTGCATCAGTAATAGCATTGGCGGCTTGTCAGAGCAAAACTGAAACTAAAAATACAGCGACTTCTTCTGCTGAAATAAAAGTTGATAGCGTAACGTATAGTCTTAAAACTCCGCCGAAAATCACAAAAGATGGAGATACCGTACTTACAAGTTTTAGCGTAAAATACCCGAAACTGGTGGGTGGCGATGAAGCCGTAATCAGCAAAATCAATGCACAAATAGAGCAAATGGTAAAAGACCAAACTTTTAGCATGGATGATACGGTGCAAACGACAAAAACAGGGTCAATCGAATCGCTTGCTAAAGGTTTCATCAAAGAATTTGAAGATTTAGCAGCCGAAAACGATGATATGCCGCTTATGGGCTGGGATTACGAAGGTTCGGGCGATACACTCTTGATTTCGCCAAAAGTAATTTCGATTTACTACCAAGTTTATTCGTTTACGGGCGGAGCTCATGGTAATTCTAACATTACTTACTTAAATTTCAATGCTCAAACTGGCGATTTACTGAAACTGACCGATATGGTTTCTGACACTACCGCCTTGAAGAAAATAGCCGAATTGAAATTTGAGAAAACACAAAAAGCATTTGCCAAAGACAACGACTTTGAATATAGTAAAGAAGATTATTTCTGGGGGAGTCCATTCTTTTTACCTGCTAATATTGCAATAACTAAAAACGGCTTGCAGTTTTTATACAACCCTTATGAAGCAGCGGCGTATGCCTTAGGAACTATCTCATTTGAGCTAACTTGGCAAGAATTAGGTGATATTGCTAAAAAGGAAATTAGGTAAGTCAGTTCACAGTCTATTGTCAACAGTCCACTGTAAGAATAAAAAAGGCTTTCAAAATAAACTTTTGAAAGCCTTTTAACTCCCCTTTAGGGGTTGGGGGTTACCACTCACACTCGGTACCTAACCAATCATAACCCGATTCAATTGGCTGACCATCGGGAGGCGTAAGAGCATTTGACGAAATCACAGCCTCTGGATTTTCTTCAAACTGCTTGATTTTTAATAGAGTTAGTCTTGCAAAACCTCCACCATCAAGCATTTTTCCTGCTAACCAAGTCTTAATATCATCAATGGCTGCATAGGCGTTCATACGTACTTCCGAAGCGGTTTCTTTATTATTGGCCAGTTTCATTAAATGGTCGAGGTATTGCGTCGCAACCATTCGGTCGATTTGGGCATAATAACTCATATTATCAACCATTTCTGGCTTTTTCCACAGCTTTTTATTCATTTCTTTTGTTATTTCCGAAAAAGTCGGCAAATCTGCTTTCAATACTCTTTGGCTAACGAGTCTCGAACAACGCTCTGGGTTTAGAATCATTCGTAAAGTCAAACCAGCTGCCGCTTCGGCAGGTGCAAGTGGGTCGAAAGCAAGACCCGTATGACGCTTGAAAGTTTCTCTTGGATTAGCATCATATCTGAAAGCACGCGGCGGAATCATCTTCAAAATATGTTCAGGAACGGCTAAAAACTGCGGCGTGAGCGTACTCATCAAAGCATTAAATGCTTCACGTTGTTTGGCAGCTGGTACTGGCTCGTAAACTACTTGACCATCACCACGCAAAGCAAAATTATATTCAGCCCCACCCAAAGCCTTCGATGCAGCTTCTACTTGAAAACGATGAAACATATACATCGGAACTAAAACCTCCTCCAGATTAGCCATTGGAGTTGATTTTGTAATTTTCTTTTCTGTAAAATTCTGTAAAGCAATTCTACGTAACTCCATTACTCTTTTCAACTCAGTTGTAGCATCTGCACCATTATCCCACAAGTGCGTACTTGCACTCACCGAACCTTCGGGGCGAGCGTCTTGGTCGGTTAAGAATCGTAAACCTTTGCGAAGTGTATTCTGTACGATTTTCTCTAACTCAACTTTTTCGTTAACCGTTGCAGGAAAATCTTGATAGCCCCAAATGATAGAAGCTTTATCGTAATCGCCGATACCCATAGCATAAGCACGAGAGAGGTCGAATTTACCATTGGCGTAATCTACCAACGGGTGCGGATAGTCCATTACCGAAGCACGCCCAGCCGTACTCGAAATATAGTTATGCGGCAAACCCAAGGTATGTCCAACTTCGTGAGCCGCCAATTGCTTCAAGCGGTCGAGCGACATCTGCATAATTTCTTTTACTTTCGACGAGTCAGTTTCATAATTACCCAAAAAACCTTGAGCAATCAAAAAGTCCTGACGAACACGCAATGAACCCAGCGAAACCTTTCCTTTCAGAATCTCACCCGTACGTGGGTCTATAACACTTGCCCCATACGACCAACCGCGTGTGCTACGATGCACCCACTGAATGAGGTTATAGCGAATATCCATCGGGTCGGCATCGGCAGGTAAAAGTTTTACTTGAAAAGCATCTTTATAACCCGCTGCTTCGTAGGCCTGATTCCACCAAGCAGCACCTTCCATCAAAGCCGAGCGGATTGGTTCAGGAGCTCCAGGGTCCATGTAATAGACTATCGGCTTCACAGCCTCGCTAATCATCGAAGTTGGGTCTTTTTTCTGCAAACGATGGCGAGAAATATAACGCTTCATAATTGGCTCGCTCACAGGCGTAGCATAATCAAAATACTCAATTCCACCGTAGCCAATGCGTGGGTCGTATTCTCGGGCTTTAAATTCATTTTTAGATAAATCAGGCAATTCGACAAATGAATGATGCTGATTCATGGTTACGATTGAAGCCGTTGGCACAACTTCACGCAAATACTGACCAGCATTTTCGCCCGTGAGCGTAATGGTCATTTCAAATTCAGTATTTTTTGGAAAACTTTTGCAATGCGGCAAATAAACCGTACTTCTTGAAGCATCAAAGCGGTAAGTACCTTGTCGAGTTCGAGCAATATCTTGGGCAGCACCTACGGCATCTTGTAATAAGAATGGCGTTAAGTCAACCAACACTTTGCCATTGCTTTCGGCTTTTACATCAAAACCAAAATGAACTGATTTGGCAAACGACTCTTCAACGGCACGGCGTTCGAGTGGGTCGTTTGAAATGGCACGATAAGCATAATTGGGTTCAATCATTAATACTTTATTGCCTGTTCGTTGGAATTTCACCACGTGTTCTTGTCCCAAACGACCACGGTCGAGGCCAATATCGTTTGAGCCAACACCCTGTGCCAACGAAGGATAATAGAGCAATTCAGTATCGAATTTATCAATTTCGAGCCAAATTTTGTTCTCTTTTGCATTCCAATAAAAGGTCAGAAAACCTTCTTTTTTTTCCATGCCAGCCGTAAAGGCTTCGATGGTTTTTAGTTCTTGCGAGAACGCCAACGAACTAATGGTTAGAAAGATTAGGGTTTTAATGAAGTGTTTTTTCATTTTTGTGGTGCGAACATTCTGTTCGCTGTTATGAATAATTTGAATAATACTAAATCATTTTGTCATGCGAACAGGATGCGGTCGCCGCCCGATTCGCTCCACATTACTCTTTATACTTCTTCTCTCCTGCTCTGATTTCGGCATCAATGAAATTTTCTTTGGGTGGAATCGGGCAAATGTAACTCTCGTTATACGCACAATAAAAATTATGGGCATTATTGAAGTCGATTTCTAATTTATCGTTTTTAAGATTTTCTTTTGGAATATTAATGAAACGCCCTCCACCATAGGTTTCTTTGCCAGAGGTTAAATCTCTGAATGGGAATAAGAAGTGTTCACCTTCATCAAAAACACTCACCGAAAATGTTTTCCCATTAACCGAAAAAGTAGCAACTCCCGCTTTTTTGATTTCGGTTTGCGAGCTATCTGTCATTAAAATCATGCCTTGTCCAGCACTCTCGGCCTTAAAATCAGCATCAACAATAAAACTCTTATCAGCATCAAAATATTTCATTCCCGAAAAATCAGTGAGTGAAGCAATCGGAGAGTCTTTTTCTTCCATCAAGTTTTGTAAGAACTTCTCTCGCTGCTTTTTCACGGTATCGGCATAACTCTCAGACCCACTCAGCGAATAAAACATAATTCCGATAATACCGAGTATCATTATCACTAAAAAAACTTTGTTTTTAAACATATTTGCACGGTTTGTATGTTATTTAATTGAATGGATAAAATCCATTTGCTAAGTTAGTAATTTTAGCAAAAAACTGTTCTTTTTCCGACCTTAATTTCCGTTATTCGCAGCTCAAAAATCAGATAATTATGTTTACAGGAATCGTAGAGGCTACCGCCAAGTTAGTAGATATTCATACTAAAGGTACAAACCTTACTTTTACATTTGAATCAAGTATTGCACACGAGTTAAAAATCGACCAAAGTGTATCGCATAATGGTGTTTGTTTGACGGTTGTTGATATAGAGTCAACTTTTTACAAAGTTACCGCCATTGACGAAACACTCAAAAAGACAAATTTAGGAAAACTAAAAGTTGGTGATAAGGTAAATTTAGAGCGTTGTATGCCTGCTCATGGGCGTTTTGATGGACATATTGTGCAAGGGCACGTTGACCAAACGGGTGTATGCACAGCCATAGAAGACCAAAATGGTAGCTGGCTGATTTCGTTTGAGTACGATACAGCCAACAACAATATCACGGTTGAAAAAGGCTCTATTTGTGTTAATGGTGTGAGCCTAACAGTGGTAAACTCAAAAGATAATGGGTTTAGTGTAGCCATTATTCCATACACTTGGGAGTATACTAATTTTCATCAGTTGAGTGTTGGAAGCATCGTGAATCTCGAATTTGATATTTTAGGAAAATATATGCAGAAGATTTTGGTGAGGAAGTAAAGAGAAAAAGGTAGAATTTTTCATTCTATTGGATAATACATTTTTCAAAAAAATCTTAACAAAAAAGGGAGGCATTTCTGCTTCCCTTTTTTTATTTCTAATCGCAAAATACAATTTACTTACGCTCTGCCATTGGCACAAATGGGCGGTCAGTTGCACCTGTGTAAATCTGACGTGGGCGACCGATTGGCTCTTTGTTAGCTCTCATTTCTTTCCATTGAGCAATCCATCCTGGGAGACGACCCAAAGCAAACATTACCGTAAACATATTCGTCGGGATACCCAACGCACGGTAGATGATACCTGAGTAGAAGTCAACGTTTGGATATAATTTTCTTGAAACGAAATATTCATCATTCAAAGCGGCTTCTTCTAAGCCTTTTGCAATTTCAAGAACTGGGTCGTTTACGCCCAATTTTCCTAAAATATCATCGGCTGCTTTTTTGATGATTCTGGCACGTGGGTCGAAATTTTTGTACACACGGTGACCGAAGCCCATCAAACGGAAACCTGAGTTTTTATCTTTTGCTTTATTTACAAACTTCATCACATCGCCACCATCAGCTTTGATTTCTTCAAGCATTTCGATTACCTCTTGGTTGGCTCCACCATGAAGTGGCCCCCAAAGTGCCGAAATACCAGCCGAGATTGACGAATAAATATTTGCTTTCGATGAACCCACCAAACGTACTGTCGAAGTTGAGCAGTTTTGTTCGTGGTCAGCGTGAAGAATCAATAATTTATTTAATGCTGCCGAAACAATTGGGTCAACATGATAATCTTCCACTGGAAGCGAGAACATCATGTGCAAGAAGTTTGAGCAGTAATCCAATGAATTTTTTGGATAATTAATTGGGTGTCCGTGCGATTTTTTATAGCACCAAGTAGCCAACGTTGGAAATTTAGCCAACAAACGGATGATGTGCGTTTCAGTACGGTCTGGAGCTTTATCATCATACGAATCAGGGTAGAAACCACTCATAGCACTTACCAACGACGACATTACGCCCATTGGGTGTGCGTTCACAGGGAAACCATTGAAGATTCGACGCATATCTTCGTTCACGATTGTGTGTGTACGAATATCATGCTCAAATTTGTTGTATTGCTCAGTTGTTGGCAACTCACCATAAATTAATAAATAAGCAACTTCTAAGAAATTGGCTTTTTCAGCAAGGTCTTCAATCGAGTAGCCACGATAGTGCAAAATTCCTAACTCACCGTCCAAAAATGTGATTGCACTTTTGGTCGCACCTGTATTTTTGTAACCGCTATCAATAGTAATGTAGCCTGTTTCGTCACGAAGTTTGGCAATATCAATTGCTTTTTCGCCTTCTGTACCCTCGATGGTGGGATATTGGTATGTTTTACCGTCAAGTATTATTTCTGCTGTACCAGCCATAAGAAACATTAAGATTATGCGGGACACCGCCCATTTGTATTATTGAAATTCGCTGATGAATTATTTTGTTAATTCGGTGACAATATTAGTAAAAAAACTGCAAAAAGCATCGACTACCAAAAAATATTTGTCGTAACAACAATAATTTAATATGCAGTTTTCTGATTATCATACTATTTTGCAATTATAGATACTTTTATAACTTATACAACTCCTTTCGGGCATAAAAAGTTTGCTCAATTTCTATAGATAATTACAATTTCAGTTTTTTTTTGTAGCTTCACTTTCCCGAAATTATAAAAATTATGCTAACCGCCATTCTGATAGACGACGAAAAAGGGTGCTTAGACACACTCGAAATAGAACTGCAAACTTACTGTCCAGATGTGAAGGTTTTGGCGAAATGCCAATCAGCCGAAAAGGCACTCGAAGTGCTTGACACTTTAATACCAGATATGATTTTCTTAGACATCAGCATGCCTCAAATCAATGGTTTTGACTTTCTACTGAAAATCCCTAAAATCAATTTTGAAGTCATTTTCTGTACAGCCTACGACGCCTTCGCTCTGACGGCTTTTGAGTTTTGTGCGATTGACTATTTACTAAAACCTGTATCGAAAGAAAAACTCGTGCGTGCGGTTGATAAGGTTCGGCAAAAACAGCACAAACAAGTTGACTTACAAAACTTAGAGCTACTCTTGGCCAATATGCGTGGTGGTATTCACCACAAGCCCAACGTGGCCGTACCTACGCCAGAAGGTTTGGAGTTTATCTCGATAACCGACATTGTTTATGCCGAAGCCGACGGTAATTATTCTCGGATTTACATGACTAATAAAGAAAAAATCTTGATTTCTCGAACACTTAAAGATTTAGAGTCTCTGCTCTCAAATCATCCGTTTGTACGCATTCATCAATCTTATTTAGTTAATATGGCATACATAAAAAAGTATGTCAAAGGCGAAGGCGGTTATGTAGTAATGACTAACGGAGCAACCTTACAGGTTTCGAGAGCCAACCGAATCAAGTTAATGGATTTGGTGAGATAAAGAGTCCACAGTCAATAGTCGACAGTCCACGGTAGTATAAAGCATTCATTATTAACATTTTATACAAAACACAATTGTCGTTTATTTTCAATTACCCACTTAAGCGTCTTATTATCAAACATTTACAAAACATTTAGTGAATAAGATTTTGAACTAACACCGACTTGCGATTAATACAACTTTCCATATTTTGCTTAGTTTTTAGCCTAAATTACAGTTTTGCACAAAAAACTGTTCCGATAATGCTATCTGAGCATTTGAATGAGGAAGGTCTGATTGATGTTACTCAAAACACCACCCTTTTTATTGATTCGACAAGTAATTTAAGCATAGAAAAAGCTGATAAACAACTATTTAATCCATTAAAAGATTTTGCATTTTCACAGCTTTCCACCGAATACTATCAATATAATTTTTGGTTAAAACTGACAGTAAACAACCCAACCGACACAATTATCAATGTATTGTTTACGACTGGCGTTCATAAGAGTATTGATGTTTTTAGAAAACAAGGTGGAGCTTTTGTAAAACTCCAAACTACCAATCAGACTCTACGCCCCAACCAAAGACCTTATAAATTTGATGAATCATATTTACCCTTAAAATTCGAGCCAAAACAATCATACGAATTATTTATAAAAGTAACCGAACACCCGCAGCTATACTTTAAACTTACGCCTAAACTCGTAAGTTATGCGGCAGAATATGAAGATAAAATCAGGGCATTTGAAGATGAATATATTTACTTTGTGCATGATGGTATCTATATTTCTATTCTGTTTTTCGTAGCAACTTATATGTTCATTATGTTTTTTATTGAACATAAACGCTACTACCTATATTATGGATTTTACCTGCTCTTTCTGGTATTATTTGGCTTTTGGGCGGTTGAGCATTCGCCTTATATCACACTGATTTTCAGCTACTTGCCTTCATTAAAATTTTCAGCAAACAACAACACGTATTTATTAATTACTAATATTTTCTATTACCTTTTTCACTACGAATTTCTGGATTTACCTAAAATCGCTCCCAAATTCAGTAAAGTGTTAGTTAGGTATATCAGATTTCTTATTGGACTTTTGGTAATAGACACCTTTGTCAATTTTGTATTGAATGATTATTCGCTTGGTGGCAAAATATGGATTCTAACTCAGCCTTTGATTGCTATTTTTGGTATTTATGGCACTATTCAACTTTATCGCCTCAAAGGGCCTTTGGTTCGATTCATACAAATAGGAAGCACAGCTCTGATAATTGGGGCTATTATTGGTTTTGTCGAACAACTTTTACTCATCAAACCTGCCAATAATGTACTGATGCGGCTCGCTCCAAGTTTAGGTTTAAATTATGCGGTCTTGATTGAAATATTTTGTTTTTCGATGGCTTTGGCTTATAAAACATGGATTTCGCAACGGAATAGAAACCGCCTGATTCGCTCAATCAAAGAATCGGAGTTACGTACGCTGCGTTCACAAATTAATCCACACTTTATTTTTAATAGTCTTAATTCTATCAAAGCATATATCCTGAAAGACCGCCAGCTGGAAGCCTCAGAATATTTGACCGATTTTTCGACCCTCATGCGGGCAATTTTACAGCAATCGAAAGATAAATTTATTTCGTTAACTGATGAATTAGAAACAACACTCCTCTACGTAAAGCTCGAAAATTTACGTTTTGAAGAAGGCTTTACTTTTAACTATTTTCTTGATGAAAACATTAAGCCCGACGAAATATTGATTCCACCTATGCTCTTGCAACCCTATATCGAAAATGCCATCAAACACGGTTTAATGGGCAAAACTGATAACAGAATCTTAGATTTGAGTATCAAACCAAAGAGTGTTGATGAAATAATTATCACGATTGATGATAACGGAATTGGTCGAGAACAAGCTTCTTTACAGCGGAAAAACACACTCAAACATCAATCAATGGGTATGAGTATCAATGATGAACGAGTGCAACTTTTAGGAATTACCAATGACTTACATATAGAGATAGAAATTATGCGAATAAGGGGTTAAAAAAGCAGACGTAGAGCAAATTTCGTTAAGATGTTATGCAACTAACACTTATCTCTCTTTACTATTACGTCTGCGAACGCTATAATAGTACATTATGTTGGCAAGTCC
>JACCEC010923914.1_pt1 | contig 17344 bp, 18 predicted proteins | sample 7450121 | NCBI WGS metagenome assembly JACCEC01 (sample SAMN15323455, study PRJNA562643) | freshwater metagenome | isolation source: river surface water | place: USA:Blue River Watershed | collected 2017-08-18 | reverse complement strand
GGCCTGTGGTGCAGAACGAGGCCCATCGTATCATGAATGCGAATGATTCGCAATAACAACGACACAACATCCCTTGTCGGTCCCCTTCACACCGTCCGGCCCGGGCCCAACACCTCGGGGCTCAGCGCGACCACCGCCTGGTAGTGGCTCAGGTACACCTTCCCGCTGAGCTGGCTCAGGAAGTCTGAGCGCTGCAACTTGTCCATCACCGGACCCTTCACCTCAGACAGGTGCAGGGTCAAGCCCGCCTGCTCCAAACGCTGGTTGATCGACTCCAGGCTTTCCAGCGCACTGGCGTCAATGTCGTTGATGGCGGAACACTGCAGCACCACGTGGCGCAGGGCCTTGCTTTGGGCCACGGCGGCGTTGATGCGGTCTTCCAGGGCCCGAGCATTGGCGAAGTACAGGCTCTCGTCCACCCGCAGGCTCAGCACCGATGGCGAGGTCAACACCTGGTGGCGCAGCACGCTTCGGAAGTGCTCGGTGCCCGGCACCAGCCCCACCTCGGCAATGTGGGGCTGGCTGGTGCGCCACAGGTACAGCAGCAGCGACACCGCCACGCCCACGACCAGCCCCACCTCCACCCCCTGCAACAAGGTCAGCACCAGGGTGGCCAACAGCGCGATGAAATCCGGCCTCGAATAGCGCCAGGTGCGCTGCAGCACCTGGAAGTCCACCAAAGACCACACCGCCACCACGATGGTGGCCGCCAGCGTGGCCTGTGGCAAGTGGAACAGGACCGGCGTGAGCGTGAGCGTGGCCAGCAGAATCCCCGCGGCCGTGATGAGACCGGCCAAGGGCGTGCGGGCACCGGCGTCGAAGTTCACCACGGAACGCGAGAAGCCGCCCGTGACCGGGAAGCCGCCCGTGAAGGCTGCGCCCAAATTGGCCCCGCCCAGCGCCACCAGTTCCTGATTGGGGTCCACGCGTTGGCGCCGCTTGGCCGCCAGCGTTTGGCCCACCGACACCGACTCCACAAAACCCACCACGCTGATCAACAGCGCCGGCATGGCCAAGTCGCGCCACAGGGCCAGGTCCCAGGAGGGCAGGGTCAACGGTGGCAGGCCCTGCGGAATGTGTCCCACGGTCTTCAGCCCCTGCGCCTGCCAGTCGAAGGCAGCGGCTGCGGCCGTGGTGGCAATGATGGCGGCCACGGGGCCAAGTTTGCTCAGGAGGTCTGCCGTGCGCGGCGCCAAGCCCCAAGCCGCCAGGGCCGGCTTGAGCCGACTGCGCGCGGCCAGCAAGAAGGCCAGGCTGCCCAGGCCCACGGCCACGGTCAAGCCGTGCACCTGGCTCCACTGCGAGGCCAGCGCCCCGAGCATCTCCGGCAGGTTGTGGCCGCCCGCCTGCACGCCCAGCAGGGACTTGAGTTGGCTGGCGGCAATGAGCAGGCCCGAGGCGGTGATGAAGCCCGAGATCACCGGGTGGCTCAAAAAGTGGGCCACGAAACCCAGGCGCAGCAGGCCCATCACCGTGAGCATGAGCCCACTGAGCAGGGCCAGCGCCAGCGCCACTTCGGCATAGTGGGCGGTGCCGGCCTGGGCGAACTCGCCCACGGCCGCTGCCGTCATCAGTGACACCACCGCCACCGGCCCTACCGCCAGCACGCGGCTGGTGCCCAACAGCGCATACAGCACCAGAGGCACGATGCTGGCGTAAAGGCCCGCCTGCGCCGGCAGACCTGCCAACAGGGCATAGGCCAGGCTTTGCGGAATGATCATCACGGTGACGATCAGCCCAGCCAAGGTGTCATCCACCACGGTGCTGCGGTTGAGCTCGCGGCGCCATTGCAGGATGGGCAGGTGGGGCAGTGGGGGCTTCCAGGTCATGGGCGGTGCTCAAGGGCGCTGGCGACCCGCGACGCGGGGGGCCGGCCCTGTGCGCAATCGTTGTTCATGCAGCACCGACGGCCTGGGCCTTGGCTTTTCTGCGCTCCAGCACTTCAAACGCCAACATGCCCAAGACCATGGCGATCACGAAGACCACGGCTTTGTCCTGGCCTGCACCCAGCGACACCAGCGCGGGCCCCGGGCAGAAGCCCGCCAAGCCCCAACCTGCTCCGAACAGCAGGCTGCCCACGACCAGGCGTGCATTGATGTCGTTGGATGTGGGCAGGCGCATGGCGCCACCCAGGAAGTTGGTGGTGCGCTTGCGGGCCATGCCGAAGGCCAGCACGCCCACCGCGATGGCCCCGCCCATGACGAAGGCCAGGGACGGATCCCAAGTGCCGAAGAGGTCGAGAAAGCCCACCACCTTGCCGGGGTCGGTCATGCCCGAGAGGATCAGGCCGAAGCCGAAGAGCAAGCCGATGAGGAACTCAGACAGGCCGTGTTCGAGGATGCGTTTCATGGGGGTACTCCAAAAAATGGGAGGAATGGACCGGGGGTGGCGTGATCAGCCCAGGGCGTGTCGAACCAGGTAGACGACAACAAAGCCCGCGGCCATGAAGCTGACGGTGGCCACCAAGGACCGAGGCGACAGGCGCGAGAGCCCGCATACCCCATGGCCACTGGTGCAGCCCGACGCATAGCGCGTGCCGATGCCCACCAAGAGCCCGGCCGCCACCACCGTGCCCCATCCGGCCTCGATGCGCACCTCCCAGGGGCCCCGCAGGCCGGCATACAGCATGGGAGCGGCCAAGAGGCCGAGCACAAAGGCCACGCGCCATGCCACATCACCCGCCTTGGGGATGAGCAGCCCCCCCAAGATGCCGCTGATGCCCAGGATGCGGCCGTTGACCAGGATGAACAGCGCCGAGGCCAAGCCCAGCAGGACCCCGCCGGCCAATGAAAGCCCGGGTGTGAAGTGGTTCCAGTCGATCAGCATGACAAGGTCTCCTTAGAAGATGAACAGAACTGTTGGTACAGCACGCCGATCACAGCCAAGGCCTGAGGGCTGGCGACCGTGTAGTGGATGTGTTTGCCCTCACGGCGCGTGCTGACCAACCCCTCTTCTCGCAACACGCCGAGTTGTTGCGACAGTGTGGGCTGGCCGATACCCAGTAGGGCCTCGAGTTCACCCACGCTTTTCTCGCCCTGGCTGAGTTGGCACAACAACAGCAGACGATCCGGGTTGGACAGTGTTTTGAGCAGGCGGCAGGCGCTGGCGGCGGACTGGCGCAGCTTGGCCAGGTCCAGCGCAGCAGTCGGCGCACCCGGATCTGAGGGCACCACCATGACGGTGGGCGCTTGCACCCGTGCCGGGCGCTTGGGGGAAGTGGCAGCAATTGGGCTCATGCAAACATTATATTGAAAAATAGATTGTCTTTCAATATACTGTTGCATCAGCATTCAATGAAATAAAGAAGAGGACCCTCCATGAGCGAAACGCCCAAGCCCCAAGTGCAGGCCTTTTTTGATGCCCCGACGTGGACCGTCACCTATGTCGTCTACGACCGCGAAGGAGGGCACGCCGCCGTGATCGACTCCGTGCTGAACTACGACCACAAGAGCGGCCGCACCCGCACCACGGGTGCTGATGAACTCATCGCCTTCGTCAAAGCCAAGGGCCTGAAGGTGCAGTGGATTCTGGAGACCCATGCCCATGCGGACCATCTCTCGGCAGCCCCGTACCTGCGCCAGCATTTGGGCGGTCGAATTGGGATCGGCGCCGGCATTGACGGCGTGCAAAAAGTCTTCAAGGGGCTGTTCCACCTCGAGCCGGAGTTCAAGACCGATGGCAGCCAGTTCGACCACCTGTTTCAGGACGGGGAGACCTTCTCCATTGGTGGGGTCCAGGCTCGGGTGATGTCGGTGCCGGGTCACACGCCGGCTTGTGTGGCCTATGTGATCGGGGACGCTGTTTTTGTGGGCGACACCCTGTTCATGCCCGATGTGGGCACGGCCCGTTGCGACTTCCCGGGGGGAAATGCCCACACCCTGTACCGCTCGGTGCGCAAGCTGCTGGCCCTGCCGCCTCAGACGCGGCTGTTCATGTGCCACGACTACCCGCCCTTGGTGGACGGTCGCCCCCGTGCGGTAACTTGGGAAACCACGGTGGCCGAACAGCGCGAGCGCAACATCCACGTGCACGACGGCGTGAGCGAAGAAGCCTTTGTGAAGATGCGCACGGCCCGTGACGCCACCCTGGAGATGCCGGTGCTGATCATGCCCTCGGTGCAAGTGAACATCCGTGCCGGCGAACTCCCCCCCGCAGAGGCCAATGGCGTGAGCTACCTCAAGATTCCGCTGAACGCCGTTTGATGCACAGCGGATTCGCACCCAACCTCGGGTAAGTACGAATATCAGCCAGTGCTGATTCAATCAGAATACTTTATACATAAGCATAAACGCATATACAGGGATGATGGAGGAGGCGCTGTGAACAATCCGAGCGAACGGCCCGGCCGCTTGCGCAAGGCACCGGAACACTTCATCACGCCTGAAGGCGTGCGCCAGGTGTTCGCCGAAGCCAAGGCGGGTCGACGCAGCTTCATCCGGCAGGCTTTCTCGGCCGCTGCGGCGGTCGGCGCAGCGGTGGCGGGCGCTGCGTCATCTCCTGCCAAGGCGGCTTCCAACCCGGTTCCGCCCGAGGGGGGTGACCCGCATATCCTGAACCTGCCGGCCCACACCACGGGTCTGGGCATGCCGGTGGTCACCGATGGCTACGGCAAGCCTTCGAAGTACGAGCAGAACGTCCAGCGCCGCCAAAGCCCTGGCCTGACGCAAACCAACCAAGCCAGCGTCAGCTTCGCACCGCTGCAAAGCCTGTTCGGCATCGTCACCCCCAGTGGGCTGCACTTCGAGCGTCACCACCAGGGCTGGTGGGACATCGATCCTTCCAAGCACCGCCTGATGCTCAACGGTTCGGACCCTTCGCTGATGAAGACCCCCAAGGTCTTCACCGTGGACGAGATCATGCGCATGCCCTGCGTCAGCCGCTTTCACTTCATTGAGTGCGGTGCCAACACCGGCATGGAGTGGGGGAACGTGGCGGTCCCCACCGTGCAGTACAGCCACGGCATGATCTCCTGCAGTGAGTTCACCGGGGTGCCGCTGAAGCTGCTGCTTGACCAGTGCGGTGTGGACTACAAGCGGGCCCGCTACGTGTTGGCCGAGGGTGCTGACGGCTCGTCCATGACGCGAACCGTGCCGATGGAGCTCATTGAAAGCGGCGAAGTCTTCGTGGCCTACGGCCAGAACGGCGAGATGCTGCGCCCGGAGAATGGTTACCCGCTGCGTCTGGTGGTGCCCGGGGTACAGGGTGTGAGCTGGGTGAAGTACCTGCGCCGCATCGAGGTGGGCGACCAGCCCTATGGCAGCAAGGACGAAGCCATCCACTACATCGACCTCATGCCCAACGGGCTGCATCGGCAGTACACCAGCACCCAGGAGTGCAAGAGCGTGGTCACCACGCCCTCTGGCGGGCAGGTCTTGCTCGACAAGGGCTTCTACAACATCAGTGGCTTGGCCTGGTCGGGGCGCGGCAAGGTCACCAAGGTCGATGTTTCAGTCGATGGCGGTCGTAACTGGCGCCCGGCCCGCCTGGAAGGCCCGGTCATGAGCAAGTGCCTCACGCGCTTCAACATCGACTGGGTTTGGGACGGTAAACCGGCGATCGTGCAAAGCCGTGCCACTGACGCCACGGGTTATGTGCAGCCCACCTACCGGCAGTTGCGCGCAGCCCGAGGCACACGCTCGATCTATCACAACAACGCGGTTCAAAGCTGGTTGGTGCAGGAGAGTGGGGAGGTCAAGAATGTCCAGCTTTCTTGATCGTCCCACCGCTGCGGTCATGCGAAGCGCCTTCGTCGCTGTGGCGCTGTTGGCCGGCGCGGCTGCATCGGTATCGGCCCAAGTGCTGCCGGGCCTGGGGCGCCCCGCCACGCCCAAGGAAATCGCCGCCTGGGACATTGATGTTCGCCCCGACTTTAAGGGGCTGCCCAGAGGTGCCGGAACGGTGTCGCAGGGCCAAGACATCTGGGAGGCCAAATGCGCCTCCTGTCATGGCGTGTTCGGCGAGTCCAACGAGGTGTTCTCCCCATTAATCGGCGGTACCACCGCCAAGGACATTGAAACCGGCCGGGTAGCCCGTCTGACGGATGAGTCATTCCCGGGCCGTACCACCCTGATGAAGGTGCCCACGGTGTCGACGCTGTGGGACTACATCAACCGGGCGATGCCTTGGAACGCACCGAAGTCGCTCAAGGTGGACGAGGTGTATGCGGTGACGGCCTTCATGCTGAACCTGGGCGGCATCGTGCCCGACAACTTCACCTTGTCTGACCAAAACATCCGCGATGTGCAGAACCGGATGCCCAACCGCAAGGGCATGACGACCGATCACGCCATGTGGCCCGGCAAGGGGCTGACCAGCGGGCGGCTGGATGTGAAGGCAGTGGCTTGCATGAGCAACTGCGCGACCGAGGCCTCGGTGGCTTCCATGCTGCCCGACCACGCCCGCAACGCGCACGGCAACCTGGCCGAGCAGAACCGGATCGTGGGGGCGCAGCGCGGTGCTGACACCACGCGGCCAGCCGGCTCGGGCCCAGATGCCAAGCTGCCGGCAACCCCGACCCGGGCCACCGCTCAAGCAGCCGCCGCTCCCGCGGGGCCGGACATCAACGGCATGCTGGCCAAGAACACCTGTACAGCCTGCCACGCGATGGACCGCAAGCTGGTCGGCCCCTCCTTCAAGGAGGTGGCTGACAAGTACGCCGGAAAGTCGGATGCGGTGGCTTATTTGGCCCAACGGATCAAGAATGGCGGCTCTGGTGTCTGGGGGCAGATCCCGATGCCGGCGCAGGGCATTTCGGCGCAGGATGCGCAGGTGCTGGCCCAATGGATCGCCCAGGGCGCCAAGAGGCCTTGAACGCCAGAGCTCCCAACCTTCCGCTACCCCATCCAACCGCCCGCGCCTGCAGGCGCGGCATCCAACACCTCAGGAGAAGACGATGATGCAAACCCGACGCGACATGCTGCAGCGCAGTGCTGCGGTGGCCGGCATGCTGGCCGGCATGGGCCTGTTGCCCCAGGTGGCGATGGCCAGCTGGAACAAGGCGGCTTTTGAGGCCAAGAACATGGCCGACCTGATGAAGGCCATGGGCACCTCGGCCCCTACCGAGAGCAAAGACGTGACCATCACCGGCCCCGACATCGCCGAGAACGGTGCGGTGGTGCCCGTGGGCTGCTCCACCACCCTGGCCGGCGTCAAGAAGCTGATGATCCTGGTGGAGAAGAACCCCAACATGCTGTGCGCGATGTTCGATGTGACCGATGGCGTGGAGCCCAACTTCACCACCCGCGTGAAGATGGGTCAGTCCTCTGATGTCTACGCCGTGGCCATCACCGCTGACAACAAAGTGCTGTTCTCTCGCAAAGAGATCAAGGTCACCCTGGGTGGCTGCGGCGGTTGATCGCCGGCACCGTCATTCCACATCGCTCGCCTTTCGCGAAACGAATTCAACGATCAGGAGAACACCATGGCAGACCCGATGCGCATTCGCGCACAAGCCACCGGCGACAAAGCCACTGTCCGCGTCCTTATGAGCCACGAAATGGAAACCGGCCAGCGCCGAGACTCCGCTGGCAAGACCATTCCCGCCTGGTTCATTCAGGATGTGTCGGCCACCCACAACGGCAAGCCCGTGTTTTCAGCGCAGTGGGGCCCGGCGGTGTCCAAGAACCCCTTCCTGCAGTTCACCGTCAAGGGTGCCAAGGCCGGCGACAAGATTGCCGTCACCTGGGTGGACAACAAAGGCGATAAGCGCACAGACGAGGCCACGGTCAGCTGAGGCCCGCTTCCCGCGGGGCTCTAGGCCCCTTGGCCCCTCGGCCCCGCGGCCATTAAGCCATCAGGCCCCACAGCCGCTGTGCCGTCCCATCACCCATCAGGAGACCACGATGAAGTCCACCCTCAAGGCCATCGTGGCCGCCCTCTGCGCAGTACCCCTGCTGGCGGCGGCCCAAGCCAAGTCCACGTCCGACGGCATTGCCGAGTACCGCAAGATGCTCGAGGACGGGAACCCCGCCGAGCTGTTTGAAGCCAAGGGCGAGGCCCTTTGGAAGCAGGCCCGCGGCCCCAAGAAGGCCACGCTGGAAAAGTGCGACCTGGGCCTGGGTCCTGGCGTCGTCAAGGGTGCTTGGGTTCAACTGCCGCGCTACTTTGCCGACACGGGCAAGGTACAGGATGTGGAGTCACGCCTGGTCACCTGCATGGCCACCCTTCAGGGCTTCAACGCGGAAGAGCTCATCAAGACGCCGTTTGGCCGCGGCGAGATGGCCAACATCACCGCCTTGGCCACCTGGATCGCCACCGAGTCGCGTGGACAGCGCTTCAACCTGCCCCAGGCCCATGCCGAAGAGCAGCGCTTTTATGAACTGGGCAAGCGGGCGTTCTTCTTTCGTGGCGGTCCCATGGACTTCTCCTGTGCATCCTGTCACTCGGTGGAGGGCAAGCGAATCCGCTTACAGGAGTTGCCCAACCTTACCAAGAACCCCGGTGATGGCATCGGTTTTGCAGCCTGGCCGGCCTACCGCGTGAGCCAGGGCGCCATGTGGAGCATGCAGCTTCGCCTGAACGACTGCTACCGCCAGCAGCGCTTCCCCTATCCCGGTTTCGCTTCAGACCTGACCGTGGCGCTGGGCGTGTACATGGGCGTGAATGCCAAGGGCGCGGAGTCGATTGCCCCGGCCATCAAGCGTTGAAGTTGCGACCAGGAGACCGCAGATGAACCACCAACCCCATACCCGTTCGCGGGCCCATGCTGTGCGAACCATCAGCCTGATCGGCGCCACAGCCGTCGCCGCACTCACCGTGATCGGCTGCGCCTCGTTGCCCTCACCCAAGGAACTCGATGCGCAGGCCGCTGCCATGATCAAGGCCGCCTTCCGCGACGAGGGCATTGCCAAGGTCGACCGCATCCAACAGGACTTGGCGCAGTCGGCCTGCTCCTCAGACAAGGCACCCCCGCCCGAGACCATGCAAAAGATCATGCAGGAGGCCATGGCCACCGTGCAGTGGCCTCAAGGCGGGCGATACCTCGGTGATTGGAAGGAGGGCGAACGCCTGGCCCAAAGCGGCCGGGGCATGACCTGGACCGACGCCAGCGCCGACCCCAAGGCCAACGGTGCCCAGTGCTACAACTGCCACCAGATCAGCAAGTCCGAACTCAGCTACGGCTCGCTGGGCCCCAGCCTCTACCAGTACGGCAAGCTGCGCGGCGTATCCGACCCCAGCAGCCCTGCGGCCGAGCCTATCCTCAAGTACACCTGGGCCAAGATCTGGAACAGCAACGCCTACATGGCCTGTTCCGGCATGCCGCGCTTTGGTCACGCCAAGTTGCTCAACGAAGACCAGATCCGGCACGTGATGGCCCTGCTCCTGGATCCCAAGTCACCGGTCAACGCGCAATAAGTGGAGCCCCGTTCATGAGTTTGAGTAAGCGCGAATTCCTGCAGGTGCTGGCGGCCGCCGGGGTGGCGGGCATGGCCTTGGGCCGGCATGCGCAGGCGGACGCACAGACGGCTCAGGCCGGGCTGTATGACATCGCGCCCTTTGGTCAGGTCAGCCTGCTGCACATGACCGACTGCCACGCCCAACTCAAGCCCATCTACTTCCGCGAGCCCAGCGTGAACATGGGCATCGGCTCGATGAGGGGGCAGCTCCCGCACCTGGTTGGTGAGCACTTGCTTAAAGCGGCGGGTTTGAAGCCCGGCACACCCCTGGCCCACGCCTACACGTACCTGGACTTTGAAACCGCTGCGCGCCGCTATGGAAAGGTGGGCGGTTTTGCGCACCTGGCCACGCTGGTCAAGCAACTCAAGGCCAGCCGGCCGGGCGCGCTCTTGCTGGACGGCGGTGACACCTGGCAAGGCTCGGCCACGTCGCTGTGGACGAATGCGCAGGACATGGTCGACGCTTGCAAGCTGCTCACGGTGGACGTGATGACCGGCCACTGGGAGTTCACCTACGGCATGAAGCGGGTGCAGGAGATTGTCGAGAAGGACTTCAACGGCGAGGCCGCACCGGGCACGCCCGGTGGCGCGCACAAGGTCGACTTCGTGGCGCAGAACGTGCGCACCACCGACTTCGACGATCCTGTCTTCAAGCCCTACGTGATCCGCCCCATCAACGGCGTGCCGGTGGCCATCGTGGGGCAGGCCTTTCCGTACACGCCCATTGCCAATCCGCGCTACATGGTGGCCGACTGGAGCTTCGGCATCCAAGATGCCAACATGCAAAAGGTGGTGGACGAGGCCCGCGCCAAGGGGGCACAGGTGGTGGTGGTGCTCTCGCACAACGGCATGGATGTGGACCTCAAGATGGCCAGCCGCGTGCGCGGGATCGACGCCATCATGGGCGGCCACACGCACGACGGTGTGCCCTTGGCCATTCCGGTGAAGAACCCCGGCGGCACCACGCTGGTCACCAATGCCGGCAGCAACGGCAAGTTCCTGGGCGTGATGGACTTCGAGGTCAAGGGTGGGCGGGTCACGGATTTCCGCTACCGCCTGCTGCCCGTGTTTGCCAACCAGTTGAAGGCCGATCCCGCCATGGATGCGCTGATCAGCAAGATCCGGGCGCCCTACGAAGCCAAGCTTGCGGAGAAGCTGGCCGTCAGCGATGGCCTGCTGTACCGACGCGGCAACTTCAATGGCAGCTGGGACCAGCTGATCTGCGACGCACTGATGGAGGTTCAGGGTGCGGACCTGGCCTTCTCGCCAGGCTTTCGCTGGGGCACCTCCCTCTTGCCCGGGGATGTGATCACGCGCGAGCTGATGATGGACCAGCTGGCCATCACCTACCCCTATGCCACCGTCAGCAGCATGAGTGGCGAGATGATCAAGACGGTGTTGGAGGATGTGGCCGACAACCTCTTCAACCCCGACCCCTACTACCAGCAGGGCGGCGACATGGTTCGCGTGGGTGGCCTGACCTACACCTGCACCCCCGGCGAAAAGATGGGCGCGCGCATCAGCGACATGCGCCTGGGCGGCAAACCGCTGGAGGCCGGCAAAACCTACCGGGTTGCCGGCTGGGCCCCTGTGGCCGAAGAGGCCTCACGGGCTGGCCACAAACCCGTGTGGGATGTGGTGGAGCAGTGGCTCAAGGCCCAGCAGGGCGGGCGGGTCAAGGCCCGGCGGATCAACACGCCCAAGCTCGTGGGGCTGCAGGGCAATCCGGGAATTGCATGAAAAAGGGCACCCGAGGGTGCCCTTGGCTCAAGCCCGCAGCATGTCGGCCCAGATGTTGTCGGCCCAGCTCAGCGCGTAGCGGCCTTCCAGTTCGCTGGCCGCTGCCGATACCCCGCCGGCACCTTGTACCGCCACAAAGGTCTTCTGCTCGGCGTTGTACTGGTGCACCGAGGCCACATGCACCACCTCGGTCTTCGAGACGAAGCTGTAGCAGGTGTTCATCACCACCGGGGTGGGGTTGACCGGCAATCCTTGCAGCTGGTTGATGATGGCCGCAGCCGCCACCTTGGCATGTTGGTTGGCCATGTGGCCCGACTTGGGCATGGCCGGCGCGCTCATCGTGGCGTCGCCCAGCACATGGATGCCCGCGGCTGCGGTGCTTTCCATCGTCAGCCAGTTCACGTTGACCCAGCGGTTGTTGGCATTGATAAGGCCTGCGCTGCGGGCCAGATCACCGGCGCGCTGCGGTGGGATCACGTTGATCACGTCGGCCTTGACATCTTCGAACTCGAGCTTGGCCACGTTGTTGCCCGCGTCTACTTCCTTGAGCTCGGCATTGGCGCGGTACTCCAGGATGCCGCTGTAGCGGTCCTTGAAGGCCTTCTCGAACAGGCCCTTCTTCGAGACGATTTCAGCGTTGCCGTCCAAGACCAGCAGCTTGCTCTTGGGTTTGTGTTCCTTGAGGTAGGCCGCCACCATGCAGGCGCGCTCGTAGGGCCCGGGCGGGCAGCGGTAAGGGGCCTTGGGAATGGAGATGGCCACCACGCCGCCGTCACGCATGTCGGTGAGCTGCTTGCGCAGCGCCACGGTTTGTGGGCCCGCCTTCCAGCTGTGCAGGAACTTGGCCTGCGCGGCCGGCGTGGCCAGGCCGGCCACCGCTTCGTTCATGAAGTCCACGCCGGGCGACACCACCAGGCGGTCGTAGGGCAGGCGCGTGCCATCGGCCAGGCGCACCTGCTTGGCCGCGGCATCAATGGCGGTGACGTCGCCCTGAACCACCTTGACACCCAGGGCCCGTAGGCCCTGGTATCCCTTGGTGATCTCACCCATTTGCTTGTAGCCGCCCAACACCAGGTTGGAGATGGGGCAGGAAATGAAGCTGGCGTTTCGCTCCACCAGTGTGACGTCGATGTTGCCGCCCCACATCTTCAGGTAGTGCGCGGCCGTGCTGCCGCCAAAACCGCCGCCAATCACCACCACCCGGCCGATGGAGGGGCCGGAGGCGGTGGTGGCACAACCGGCCAGTGACAGGCCGGTCAGGGCCGTGCCGGCACCCAGGATGCGGCGGCGTGAGATCGTATGCGTCGTCATGGCGTGTTCCTTCACTTCTGGGCCGGCTTCTGGGCGGCGAAGTACCCGGCGATCAGCTTGATCTGGTCGTCGGAGTAGCCCTTGGCAATCTGGTGCATGATGGTCGTGTTCGGGATGGAGCCCGCCTTGTAGGCGGCCATCAGGGCCACGATGTTGGCCGCGGGTACGCCCGCCAAGGGCTTGACATCTTTGCCCACGGCTTGGCCGTTGGTGCCGTGGCAATTGGCGCAGGTGGCCGCCAGGTTTCGGGCCAGGTTCACATCGGTTTGGGCATGAACGCCCGTGGCGCCAAGTGCGATGGCCCAGCCCGCCAAAAGGTGCGAAATCCGCATGGACGCTACTCCTGAGTTGAATGCGACGGTATTGTGTGACAGCTTTAGAGCCGCGGAGACGGCCTCACGAACGGCTTGTGTCTAAGCTCATACCGCTGTCAAATATCAGCCGACTTGAATCTACTGGGCCTTGGGGCCTCGTGCCATCGTGAAAACCCTCTTGGCCCTCGTCGGGCGGTTCGCCTCTGTCCCAGCCGTGGTCGTGGCCTTGCTGGCCTTTGCGGCGCTGCCCGTGGCTCACGCACAGCCGCAGCGCTTGTTCCAGGGGGCTGACTTGGCCATGGGCGAAAAGCTGATGGCCGAGCACCGCTGCAGCGCCTGCCATGCGCGCAAGGTGGGGGGTGACGGCAGTGCCATCTACCGCCCGATGGGCAAGATCAACACGGCCGGCCTGCTGCGCGGAATGGTCGACTACTGCAGCACCGAATTGAACCTGGGCCTGTTCCCGGAAGAGGTCAGCGCCGTGGCTGCGGTGTTGGATCGCGATCATTACCGGTTTGAGGCACGTCCTGCCGGCAGACCATGATCCACCTTGGATCCGTTCACTACACGTCCGTGATGCACCATAGATTCGTGCGCCTGCATATACTGCAACGATGAACCAGTCCTCCTCCGAGCTGGAGCCGGAACTCGACCAAGACCGCGTCTTCGAGTCGGCGGCCGAGCTGTTTTCGATCCTGTCCACGCCCGTGCGGCTGAAGATCATCAGCGCGGTGTGCCAAGAAGAGAAGAACGTGTCAGAGCTGCTGGAGTTGATCGACACCACCCAGCCCAACATGTCGCAGCACCTGGGCACCCTTTACCGCAGTGGCATCCTGGCCAAGCGCCGCGAGGGTACCCAGATCTACTACCGGCTGCAAAGCGAGCGCGTGGCCACCCTGTGCCGTGCCGTGTGTACCCAGGTGGCCATTGAGTTGGACTCCGCCGGTGAAGTCGACCACAGCGAACGGCTGCTGCCCAGCACCCACCGTTGAGCGGCTGAACACACCCTTGCACAGCGGGCGACGGCGCTTGATCGTTGCGGCCTGCGGCGTGGGTGCCGCGGCCGCCGCACCGGTTTGGAGCACCCTGGCAGGGGCCGCTGAACAGGCGCACGACTTCATCATCGGGCCGCCCGTTCCCGACCTGGCGCCCATCCAACTGTCGGCACGTGTTTGGATGATTCAGGCCCCAGACGGATTTCCCACGATTGAGAACCGCGGCCTGATGGCCAACGTGGTCTTCGCCATTGGGCCCAAGGGCGTCGTGGTGATCGACTCGGGCTGCTCGCTGCAGATTGGTGAGATGGCCTTGCGCATGATCCGGCGGCTCACGCCGCAGCCGGTGGTGGCGGTGTTCAACAGCCACTACCACGGCGACCATTGGCTGGGCAACCACGCCTTTGCCAAAGCCTTCGGGCCATCACTGCCGATCTTTTCGCTGGCCCACACCCAGCAGATGATTCGGGGCCATGCAGGCACCCTTTGGAAAGGGCTGATGGAGCGTTGGACCAACCAGTCCACCCTGGGCACGGAGGTGGTGGCGCCGAACCAGGTGGTGGAGCATGGGCAGACACTCCGGCTGGGTGGGCTGACCTTCAAGATGCACCACTACGGGACGGCCCATACGCCTTCAGACCTCAGTGTCCAAGTCGTCGAAGAGGGGCTGACCTGCGTCGGCGATGTGGCCATGGGCAACCGCATCGCGAACATGGACGACGGTTCCTTCCCGGGGACGCTGGCCTACTACGGGCGATTGGAGCAGGCCGCCGTCGCACAGTTGTGGGTGCCAGGCCACGGACAGGCCGCCCGCGATCTGCTCCAGCGCTACGGATCGTTCCTGCGCGGCATCTGGGAAAACGCCATGGCCGCGGTCAAGGCACAGGCCTCCGAGGAACAGGCCAGGGCCCGTGTCTTGGCCGACCCCCGGGTCGCTTCCCGCGCCGCCACGATGCAGGGCTTTGCGAACAACATCGGCAAGTATGTGAGCCTGGCCTACCTGGAAGCAGAGAAGGAAGCGTTCTAGCGGGGCCTCTGAGGCCCCTCGGGCATACCCCAGGTCCCGGAACCTGGGCACCCACAGCCGGTAAGCTCGCAAGCTTTGCTTCACCGCGAGCCCTCCATGCCGTACCCTCACATCAGAACTTCCGGGCCATCAGGCGTGCCCTCCAAGGTCCGCGCACCGCGCACATGGACCACCTTGGCCACAGCCGGTCTTCTGGCAGCGCTGCTGTCAGCCTGTGCGGTGGTGGCGCCGCCCCAGGCCGTCCGCGATACCGGGGCGGTGATTGCTCCCAACGCCAATCTCTTGGTGCAGGGCATACCACCCATCCCGGCCTCCTTGGCCGCGCAGGTCGACAAGTACACCGATTTCCGAGGGCACAGCTTCGTCACCTGGCATCCCACCAAGCCCGAGATGATCGTGGCCCATCGCGCACCGGGCTCCAGCGTCAACCACCTGTTCCGGCTGACGCGGCCCATGGGACCGCTTGAACCCCTGACCCAGGGGCCCGAGCCGGTGAGCTCGGCCCACTACGAGCCCAAAGAGGGGCGCTTCCTGATTTACGCCCGGGCCACGGGCGGCAACGAGGTGTCGCAGCTCTATCGCCTGGACCTGTCAACGCGCCAGTCCACGCTGCTGACCAACCCCGACGAGCGCCACTCGTTTGAAACCTGGTTCAGCAAGAGCGGCCGCTTTCTGTTCAGCTCGGTCCCGCTGGACCGCACCGCCCGTGCGGGCACCCGCAGCAGCGTCAGCACACTGCTGCGCACCATGGACCCGATGGACCCCGGCAGTGTGAAGACCCTGGCGGAGTTGCCAGGCACCGGCTGGAACGCGGGCACGCTGTCCAAGGACGAAAAGACGCTGACGATCAACCGCTACATCTCGGCCAACGAGTCGCAGGTGTGGCTGATGGATGTGGACAGTGGCCAGCGCCGGCAGGTGCTGCCCGAGCCGGGGTCCAACATCCGCGGCGTGCATGCGGCCACCCGCTTCCTGCCCGATGGATCGGGCCTGCTGGTGGCCACCGACCGCTTCAGCGAGTTCCGCGAGCTGGCCGCCTTTGATTTCAAGTCGGGCCAACTCAAACGCATCACGGGTCACATTCCCTGGGATGTGGGGGGCGCGGGCATGAGCTACGACGGCAAGCTGCTGACCGCATCGGTGAACGTGGATGGCAAAGACGAACCCCGCTTCTTCGAGCCGGCCAACAACTGGGCGGAGCGCAGCTTCAAGGGGCTGCCGGAGGGCAGTGTCGGGTCCATGCGTTTCCACCGGAAGCAGCCCTTGGCGGCCTTCGGCGTCAACAGCGCCAAGGGCCCGGGGCAGGTCTACACGCTGGATGCAGCCAGCGGGAAGGTCACCCAATGGACCAAGGCCCACGCCCACCCGGACGTGGACGTGGCGTCCTTCAGTGATCAGCAGATCATCCGCTGGAAGAGCTTCGATGGGCGCACCATTTCCGGCTTGATTTCTCGACCCCCAGCCAAGTTCACCGGCAAGCGGCCGGTTCTGATCAACATCCACGGCGGGCCGGAGGCGCAGGCCAAAGTGGGCTTCCTGGCCCGCAACCAGTACTACGTGCAGGAGCTGGGCATCACCCTCATCCAGCCCAATGTGCGCGGCTCCACCGGCTACGGCAAGACCTTCGTGGCCCTGGACAACGGCCGGCTGCGTGAAGACTCGGTCAAGGACATCGGTGCGCTGCTGGACTGGATTGCGCAGCAACCGGACCTGGACGCCTCGCGCGTGCTGGTCACCGGGGGCAGCTATGGCGGCTACATGAGCTTGGCCGTGGCCACACACTACGCCGACCGCATCGCCGGCAACATCGACGTGGTGGGCATTTCCCACTTTGTCACCTTCCTGGAAACCACCGAGAGCTACCGTCGTGACCTGCGCCGCGTGGAGTACGGTGACGAACGCGATCCGGCCATGCGCGAGTTCTTGCACAGCATCTCGCCGCTGACCAACGCCCACAAGATCCGCAAGCCCATGTTCGTGGTGCAGGGCAAGAACGACCCGCGCGTGCCCTGGACGGAGGCCGAGCAGATCGTGGCCAAGGCCCGGGCCAACGGCACGCCCGTGTGGTACCTGCGTGCGGAAAACGAGGGGCATGGATTTGCCCGCAAGGAAAACGCCGACTTCCAGTTCTACGCCACGATCCTGTTCATGCGTGAGACGATTTTGAAGTAGCGCCCCGATCGACAAGGGCGCGGCCAATGCCCACTTCGGGCTGCTCGGTTAATCGGGTGGTCGCTACCATGTGGGCCATGATCTTCAATCCCGCTCCACGCTCCCGTCTGGCGCTGCCCCTGTTGGCAGCTGGTGCAATTGGCCTGAGTGCCCCCCTGGTCTGCCAGGCGCAGGGGTCACAGCGCCTGCCCAGTTTTTCCAAAGACACCGTAGCCGCCACCCCCGCTCCGGTGGTGGCGGTGCAAGCCACCGCCTTGGTGCGAGGCCTGAAGAACGCCTGGTCGCTGACCTGGTTGCCCAGCGGTGAGATGCTGGTCACCGAGCGCGGCGGCACCTTGCGGCGCATCAGCGCCGACTTCAAGCTGGACCCCAAGCCGATTGAGGGCGTGC
>JACCEC013279930.1_pt1 | contig 17346 bp, 18 predicted proteins | sample 7450121 | NCBI WGS metagenome assembly JACCEC01 (sample SAMN15323455, study PRJNA562643) | freshwater metagenome | isolation source: river surface water | place: USA:Blue River Watershed | collected 2017-08-18 | reverse complement strand
GTTTACCGCACTACCGGCGCCCTCCGCCGGTGCCACACTGCGGCGTGCGTTCCCGTGGTTCTACCTGTTCGTGCTGGCCACATCGACAGTCGCTGCCATGATGTGGTGGTCGCATGATGCCGCTGCCGCTGCCGTCATGGCGGCGGTCGCGCTGACCACGGTTCCGCTGCGACAGTCGCTCATGCCAGCGATCAACCGCGCCACCGACGCAGGCGATCGCCAACGTTTCAAATGGCTGCACGGCGCCTCGGTGGTCGTTACGCTGGCTCATATCGTCGCCACTGGCTGGTTGCTGGTGCGCCTTGTGTAAACGTCACCCTGCTGAATGCCATGCCACTCCGTAACGCCCTACATGCAATCACCGACCTGAGCGACCTCAGCCATCTCGATGAGCTCGTCGTGGACAAACGTCAGATACAGCGCGCTTCGGCTAAAAAAAACCGACGTAATCGCCACTACGAGAAGCAGTTCATCCGTCACAGCCTCGTCCATCACCTGCAACTCGAGCGGTCAGACAGCAGCGATCCGGACACTGCCAGTGACAGGGATGCGTCACTTGAACCATGACCCCATCGCTTTACCCGGAGAACCGGCGATGCACCGACGACACTTCCTCGGCCATGCTGCCGCATGGACGACCGCATTCACCGCTACAGCGCTGGTACCCTCGCTGGTCGCTGCAGCAAACGCCGCGCGAAGCGGCCTCGTCTATGACGATATTTTTCTCACGCCCTTTTTCCCGCCTGATCATCCGGAACAGCCGGAACGCGTACAGGTCGCCCGGCAGGCGCTGGCGGCCGCCGGTCTTGAACGACAAATGGTGCGCATTCCGCTCAAAGCCATCAGCGACCATGAACTGCGACTGATCCACACGCCCGCGCACATCGCAGGCATTCGCGACAAGTATGGTGCGGCACTGGATCGTTATGCGCGCGCGGGGGTCGGTGGCACGCTGGCCGCGTGCGATGCAGTGCATCGGAAAAAAGTCCGCAACAGCTTTGTGCTGGCGCGACCGCCCGGCCATCATGCGGCGAATGAGGGCGAGGTCGTGGGATTCTGTCTGTTCAATAACGTGGCGATTGCGGCACGTTATCTGCAGCGGCGTCTGGGCTACCGAAAGATCCTGATCGTCGACTGGGATTTCCATCATGGCGATGGCACCGAGTCCTTTTTTTATGACGATCCGAGTGTGCTGTATTTTTCCACGCACCGCTGGGAATCCTACCCACAGACCGGCGATCCGGCACGCCATGGCGAAGGCGCTGGCGAAGGCTACAACATCAATGTCACACTAGACTGCGGTGCAGGAGACAAGGACGTGCTCAGCGCGTTCGACGAGCAGTTGATGCCGGCCGCGCTTCGCTTCCAGCCTGATTTCATCCTGATCTCTGCCGGGTTCGACAGCCGTATGGATGACACGCTCGGCTGCTTCGCCATCACCGATCCGGGCTATGCCGCGATGACGGAACGGGTGAAGGCAATCGCACGCGCAAGCGGCCATGCGCGCATCGTGTCCGTGCTGGAAGGTGGCTATAACCTGCAAGGGCTGGCCAGCGGCATCGTGGCCCATGTGCGGGCGCTGATGCGGTAGTTGGGTTCAGGGCGTCAAAGCGTTTGCAGGACGCTCCCCGGCTCACCTCAACCTGTCGCTCAGCGACGCTCGAAACAGATCACATGATCCATTTCGATGCGAATGCCGATGCGCTCGCCCAGCGCATGATCATGATGGCTGGGCACCAGCGAGATCACGCGCTGGCCGGAAGGCAGCGCGAGCGTGTACAGGAATTGCGCGCCACGAAAGGCCTTGCTCATCACGAGCGCCTTCATCTCGCTGTGATCATCATGCTGGATATCGTCGGGGCGAAGCAGCAGTTCGACCCCATGGCCAGCAGGCAGGTCTGAGCGCAGGCCCTCCGGACGAAAACGTCCCAGCTCGGTGTCGATGCAGCCATCGCCCACCGCAACGCCGGGCAGCATCACGCCCTCGCCAATGAAGCCGGCAACAAAACGGTTGGCCGGCCGGTGGTACAGGTCCATCGGCGTTCCCCATTGCTGCGCACGCCCCTCGGCAATCACGGCGACGCGGTCGGCGACGGCGAAGGCCTCGTGCTGATCATGCGTGACGATCACGGCCGTGGTGCCGGTCTCGCGCAGCAGATCGCGCACCTCGAGCGCCAGCCGCTCGCGCAATGACACATCCAGATTGGAAAACGGCTCGTCCATCAGCAGCAGCGAAGGCTGCGGTGCCAGCGCGCGCGCCAGCGCCACCCGCTGCTGCTGCCCGCCGGAGAGTTCATGCACTGCGCGCGAGGCCAGCGATTCCATGCCCACCAGCGCGAGCATCTGCGCGACCCGGTCCTCGCGCGCGCGGCGCGGTAATCCGTGCAAACCAAAACCGACGTTGCCGGCCACATCCAGATGCGGAAACAGTGCGTAATCCTGGAACACCATGCCGATGTTGCGCTTCTCGGGCGGCAGGTGAAGCGTCGCGCTGCTGACCTCGCGACCATGCAGCAGAATCTGCCCGGACTGCACCGGCTGAAAGCCGGCAATGGCACGCAGCACCGTGGTCTTGCCGCAGCCCGAAGGGCCGAGCAGGCTGGCAATCTCGCCATTGGCGAGTTGCAACGACAGCTCATGCAGCACCGTCTGTACGCCCTCGCGCGTGCGATAGCCCAGCGTGAGCGACTTCAGCTCAAGCGCCTGCAATTGCGTGTCGAGGTTCTGTTCTCGTTTCATTGCTCACTTTCCCGCACCAGCAGCATCACGGGCAACAGCCCGGCAGCCACGATGCACAGGCTGGGCAGCGCCGCGCGCTCCCACATGCCCTCGGAACTCATTTCAAAGACGCGCACCGCCAGCGTGTCCCAGCCGAATGGCCGGGTCATCAGGGTGATCGGCATTTCCTTCATCACTTCAACAAACACCAGCAGGCTGGCCCCCAGCCAGCCTGAGCGCAGCATTGGCAGATGCAGCCGTCGCAGCATCTGCCAGCGATCATTCCCGAGGCTGCGCGCCGCCTGTTCCTGATGCGGCGTGATCCGCTGCATGGCCGCCTGCATCGGCTCAAAACCCACGGCCATGAAGCGCGCCGCCAGCGCGAGCAGCATGACCACAAGCGTGCCCTTGATCACCGGCGCGGGCACGATGCCCCAGTGCTGCCAGAGCGGCGCGATCTGCAGGTCCAGCCATGCGACCGGCACGAACAGCCCCACCGACAATAGCATGCCCGGCAGCGCATAGCCGAGGGTGGACAGACGCACGCCCCATTGAGTGAGCCGACCGGAATGCTGGCGCTGCGCATAGGCCAGCCACAGCCCGGCGGCCACCACCAGCAAGGCAGCCATCGCCGAGAGCATCAGCGAGTGCCCGATGAAGCCCCAGTAGCGGGCGTCCCAGTCGGTGCGCGCGACCTCGGTTGCCCACATCAGTAGCTGCATCACGGGCACCACGAAGGCCAGCAGCAGCACCAGCGCACACCAGCCAAGCGCAAGCCCGCCCTGCAGCGGCGACAGACGGATTCTTTCCTGCGGCGCACGCGCTGTCGCGCCGGTGGCGGTGTAACGTCGCTGGCCGCGCGCGCGCTGCTCCAGCCAGACCAGCACCAGCACGCCCAGCGCCAGCAGCGAGGCCAGTTGCGAGGCGACGGGCAAATTGAACAGGCTCAGCCAGGACTTGTAGATCGCGGTGGTAAACGTATCGACGTTGAAGATCGCCACGGTGCCAAAGTCAGCGAGCATTTCCATCAGGGCGAGCGTGAGGCCCGCAGCCCACCACGGACGTGACATCGGCAGCGCGACCCGCAGGAAGGCCTGCGTGCGTGTCAGTCCCAGTGTCTGCGCGGCTTCGATGCTGCGCCGCCCCTGCGTGAGGAAGGCCTGACGCGCGAGCAGGTACACATAGGGGTACAGCACCAGCCCGAACACCAGCGCCGCGCCGCCGAGCGAGCGTATCGGCGGGATCGTCACGCCCGGGCCGACGACATCGCGCAGCAAGGTCTGCAGCGGGCCGCTGTAATCGAACAGGCCGACCATCACGGACGCGAGCACATAGGCGGGCAGCGCCAGCGGCAGTACAAGCGCCCATGCAAAGAACCGGCGCAGCGGAAACTCGCACATCGAGGTCAGCCAGGCGAGCGAGACGCCGAGCAGCGTGACCAGCACGGCGACGGCCGCCGCCATCAGCACGGTGTTCTTCAGCACCGCCGGCAGCACATAGGCGCGCAGATGCTGCCACACCTCAGGCTGAGGCTGCAGCCAGCTGCCCAGCACCACGGCCAGCGGGACGAGAGTCAGCAGCGAGAGCGGCAGCACCGACCACGCGGGCCGTGCGGCGATGGGCATCATGGCGCGCAGCGTTTATTTGTAGCCGGCACGATCCATCAGTCGCGTGGCCGCCGTCTGCAGCTCGCCCGCCTTCGAGACGTTCACCAGATTCTGCTTGAACGGCCCCCAGTTCTTGATGATGGAGTTGGGCTTCACTTTCGGATTGACCGGGAACTCGAGGTCTTCATCGACATAGAAGTTCTGTGCGGCTTCCATCGACAGATACTCGATCAGCTTCTGCGCGCCGGCCGGGTTCTTCGCATGACGGGTCACGCCGGCGCCGGACACGTTCACGTGTGCGCCGCTGCCGTTCTGGTTCGCCCAGAACAGCCCGACCGGAAAGCGCGCATCCTTGTCGAGCAGACGGCCGAGGTAGTAAGTGTTGACGATACCCACCTGACACTGGCCTGCGGCGATCGCTTTCAGCAGCGCGGTGTCATCGGGGAAGACATCGGTCGCGAGGTTGGCGACCCAGCCCCGCACGATGGTCTCGGTCTTGGCCTCGCCGATCTCGCTGATCATCATCGCGATCAGCGACTGGTTGTACACCTTCTTGCTGGTGCGCAGGCAGAGCTTGCCCTTCCATTTCGGGTCGGCGAGGTCCTCATAGGTTGACAGCTCCGACGGGCGCACGCTCTGCTTGTTGTACACGATGGTGCGGGCGCGCACCGAGAGACCAAACCATTGATTGTCCGGGTCGCGCAGGTGCGCAGGCACATTCGTCGTCAGTGTTGACGACTTGATCGCCTGCAGCTGTCCCTGCTGCGCGGCCAGCCAGAGGTTGCCGGCATCGACCGTGATCAGCAGATCGGCCGGAGTGCTGGCGCCTTCCGCGTTCAGTCGAGCAAGCAGCGCGCCTTCATTGGCGGTCAGCAGGCGGATCTCGGTACCGGTCTCTTTGCTGTAGCGATCCAGCAGGGGCTTGAGCAATTGCTCATTGCGCGCCGAGTAGACCGTCACAGTGTCGGCGAGCACACTCTGGGAAACACCGGCCAGCAAAGCGCAGCCGGCCAACAACAATCGGGGAAGAAGTCGCATGATGTGAGAGCAGGTTCAGGGGCGGGTTGAGGGGAAAAGCTGCAGCCTCAAGCCTACAATAAATGAGAATTATTCTCAATATATGCGCGAGAGTTACGCTACGTTATCGATATTGTCCCACCGCAGCGAGGAACGCGGTGGGTGCTGCCCGGAAGCCCGGTGCGTTCATGCTCCGGCACCGCTGCCGCCATTAACGATGGCATCGGCAGTGAACGTTCACCCTGCCGTTTCATCGAATCCTGAGGTCGTCATCAGCGAGGGCATCATGGCAGCGACATGGATCGTTTCGGCAAACGCGAGCCGGGCACGCATATTCGAACAGCAGGATGCCGGCGGCATGGGGGAAGTGACCTCGCTGATCAATGAAGGCGTACGCCTCAGAACGAGCGATACGGAAAGCGACCGGCTGGGGCCGACGTCGGGTACAGGGAGCATTCACAGCACGGGCGGCGAGGCACCGAACAAGCTCTATCAGCCGCGTGTCTCGCCGGAAAAGCATCAGGCAGAACGCTTCGCCAGAGACCTGAGCGAGTTTTTGCTGAAGGCCGCACAAGAGGGACGCTATCAGGAGTTGGATCTGGTGGCCTCGCCGCAATTTCTTGGCGCGCTGCGCCCCTTGCTTGATCCTAAAGTGCGTGCGCGGATCAAGATCGAGATCGACAAGGACTACACGCACCTGAACGGGGACGCGCTGCACGATGCCGTGAAGTCGCAGCGGCTGCACTAACGGGTCGCTGCTGAAATTCAGCGCTCCCGCAACCGACGGCTTTTGCGGGCAGGCTCGGAAAAATCTGCCGGCCTGCGTCTGACCCAGTCAACAAAACTTGCGATACCGGGATGCGACAGCAAGGCCTCCACCGTGTTGTAGTACCGGGCCAGTTCGGTCTCGTTCAGCAATGCGTGGATCTGCCGGTGGCAGATCCGGTGCAGGAATTCCGTCTGCGTGCCTCCGCGGGATTTCGGCACCAGATGATGCGCATCTTTCAGCGCATCAGGAATCGGACGCTCGCACAACGGACAGATCACCTCGGCCGGCTGCGTCGTCTCCAGTGCGGCAAGATGTTCATCCAGCAGTTTGCGTCGTATTCGTCCACCCATGGTTTTTTTCGCCCATCGTTGCTGCGTCAGTGATCAGGCCCGCATGAGCTTCGTCACCACGGTATCGACTGACCGGCATGATCGACGAAGTGCGCGCGCCCCGTCGGCTGCAAACCATCCAGCACGCCGAGCAGCCTCTGCGCGGCCTCGTCAGGCGCCATGGCATCCTTACCGACGAAAGGCTGGCTGAGGCGCGAGCGCACGGTGCCGGGCTGGAGCGCAGCGATCACTGCCTGCGGACGCCTGCGAGTCACCTCGATCGCGGCGGTCTGCAAAAACATGTTGAGCGCGGCCTTGGACGCCCGGTAGCCATACCAGCCACCCTTGCGATTGTCATCGATGCTGCCGACCCGCGCTGACAGCTTCGCCCAGATCACCCGCTCGCCGCTCGCCATCAAAGGGGAGAAGTACTTCAGCAGCAGCGCCGGCCCGATCGCATTCACCTGCATCGCGCGCTGCAGCAGCTTCGCATCGAGATCGTCCAGTCGCTTCTCGGGCCCCTGACCCTCCAGCGTGAGCGCACCTGTCGCATCGATCAGCAGATGAAACGGCCCCTCGGCGGCGACCGTCGCCGCCAGCGTTGCGGCAGCATTGCGCAGCGTCAGCTCGTCTTCAAGCACGATCGCCGGATGCCCTTGCCTCGACAGGGCCGTCACACCCGCGCAGCGCGCATCGGCCTGCAGGCAGGCCACGAACGCACTGCCCAGTGCGCCGCTGGCGCCAAACACCAGTGCGCGGTAGCCCTCACGCAGACTGTTCATGACCGGGATCCTCTCATCGTGCAGCGGCATTACGGCGCAGGAAGTACAGCGCGAGGTCGTCCTCGGTGAACCAGTACTCGATCATGCGCGCCGATTTTTTATCGTCGCCGACATGCGCGGTCACGCCCTTGTTCCAGACCTGCACCGCCCCGCGGTCGCCATCGGCAGCGCGCCGCAGATCCGGCTTGCCGTAGCGGGCGTTCAGCTCGGTCAGGCGCACCGGTTCTGCCGGTAGCCATCGGATCAGCACCAGCGCAAGACGTTCCTCGAGCGGCCTGGCGAGATGCGTCTTGTGCTGGCTGATCAGCAGCCGTGTCGAGCGCGCGTGCGCGCTGGGCGGCAAGTGCGCGACGGACTTCTCCAGCTCGGCCAGTTTTTTCTTGCGGACGTCGTCATCATGCTCGAACAGCAGCAACAAGGTGCCGCCGACCTCGTCGGTCTCCAGCTTGCAGAAATACTGATGAGGCTTCAGCCAGTCCGCGCGCTCCGGGGTCACGCGGGCGGCGGAGTAACGCTGCCTGATACTGCTTAATGGCTCCAGCGGTTCCAGGCTGAGAAAGGTCTCCGCACGGACGGGCACGGCGAGTGCGAGCGCGCAGGCTAACGCCAACAGAGAACCGGACAGTCTGGGCATGGTAATGGGGAGATATTTTCTTTGACGTTTCTTTTGCGGGGATTGTAATTCAGGGGAGAAAAGCCTTCCGGGCACCTGCTGGCGTGATCCGCTGTGTCTGCAGCGTCGTCTGCGTCTGCACTTTCAGCCTCCACTTTCAGCCCACATGCTTTGCGTCCCACGCCCGCGATGACGGTTAGAATTTCCCTCACGCGGCGGACGTCCTGACCGCGCCCCTCTTCAGGCCTGACAACAATGAATAAAAATCTGTGGCTGCTCGCGATGGCCCAAGGGCTTTTCCTGACCAATAACGTCACCTTCATCGCGATCAATGGTCTGGTCGGGCTCAGCCTCGCGCCCTTCCCGTGGATGGCGACCCTGCCCGTGATGGGCTATGTGGTGGGCGGCGCGCTCAGCACCGGGCTGGTGGCAGCGTCCCAGCGGCGGTGGGGACGCCGGGGATCGTTTCAGCTTGGCCTGATCGTGGCCATGCTGTCCGCGCTCACCGGCCTGCTTGCCGTGCAGCTGCAGCAGTTCTGGCTGCTGGTCGGCGCCACCGTCGTCGCGGGCTATTACAGCGCGAACGGGCACCTGTACCGCTTTGCTGCGGCCGAGCTGACCGACAGCAGCCAGCGTGAAAAAGCGGTCTCTCTGGTCATGGCCGGCGGCCTGATCGGCGCCGTGGTCGGGCCAAACCTGGCGAATCACACCAAGGTCTGGCTGGGCATGCCTTTCGCCGGCGCGTATCTGGCACTCGCGCTGTTGGCCGTACTGTCGCTGGCGCTGATATCGCAGATCGATTTTCCGCCCGTCCCCGAAAAGCGCGCCGCCTCAGATCAGGGCCGGCCACTGGCCGAGATCCTGCGCCAGCCCGTGTTCATGGTGTCGGCGCTGGCAGCGGCGATCGGTTACGGCGTGATGAACCTGCTGATGGCCGCCACGCCGCTGGCGATGCAGGTGTGCGGCATGCCATTCAGCGACACGGCGCTTGTGCTCGAATGGCATGTGATCGGCATGTTTGCGCCGGGATTTGTCACCGGCTCGCTGATTCGGCGCTTCGGCGCGCTCCCCATCATGGGGGTGGGCATCCTGCTGAACCTGCTCTGCATCGCGATTGCCCTGAGCGGCACCGACCTGCATCAGTTCGTGGTGGCGCTCTTCCTGCTGGGCGTGGGATGGAATTTCCTGTTCACCGGCGGCACCACGCTGTCGCTGGATGCCTACCGGCCCGAGGAAAAAGACCGCGCGCAGGCAGCGATCAATTTCTGCGTGTTTGCGATGATGTCCGTGAGCGCCTTCGGCTCCGGCGCGCTGCTGACCACGCAGGGCTGGCAGTGGCTCAATCTCGGCTCCATCGTACCGGTCGTGCTGACCGGGGCCGCACTGGTCTGGCTGGCGCGCCAGCGGCCGGCAGCCGCCCCCACCCCGACGGCCTGAGGCGACCACCGGCGCGCCGCTGCGGGCGGCGGAACCGGGCGCTGGGGTCATCTGACTACAATACCCGCATGTCCGCCGTCCCTTCTCAGGTCATCCATGCGTTGCTCGCTGCCGCGCTGTTTGGTGCGAGCACGCCGCTGGCCAAGCTGCTGGTCGGCGACGTGCCGCCGTTGCTGCTCGGCGGCCTGCTCTACCTGGGCAGCGGGCTCGGGCTCGGGATTGCCCGGCTGGCGCGCGACCGGGGATGGTCGGCCTCGGGGCTGGCGCCCGGTGACTGGCGCTGGCTGCTGTCAGCCATCGTGTTCGGCGGCATGCTCGGCCCGGTCTTGCTGATGATCGGGCTGCAGACGAGTTCGGCATCGGGCGCATCACTGCTGCTGAACCTCGAGGCGGTGCTGACGGCCGCGCTCGCCTGGGTGCTGTTTCGAGAGCATACGCATCGTCGTGTGGTGATCGGCATGCTGGCCATCGTCGCGGGCGGCGTGCTGCTGTCCCTGCCAGAGGCGTCCTCCGTCGGTGGTGAACAGGGTACGCTGGCCATCGCCGCCGCCTGCCTGTGCTGGGCGATCGACAACAATCTCACACGCAAAGTTTCCAGCTCGGATGCGATGTTCATCGCATCGGTCAAGGGTCTGGTCGCCGGCAGCGTGAACTGCGGTCTGGCGGTCGCACTGGGCCTGCACTGGCCGGCGGCATCCACGCTCGCGGCGACGCTCGCGGTGGGCCTGCTCGGCTATGGCGCGAGCCTCGTGCTGTTCGTGCTGGCGCTGCGCGGGCTGGGCACCGCGCGCACCGGCGCCTACTTTTCCACCGCGCCATTCATCGGTGCGGCACTGGCGCTGCTGATGGGCGACTCGCCGGGTGCGCATTTCTGGTGGGCCGGCGCGCTGATGGCGGTCGGTGTGTGGCTGCACCTGACCGAGACGCATGAACACGAGCACACGCACGAGCCGCTCGAGCACCAGCATCCGCACACGCATGATGCGCATCACCAGCATGCGCATGACTTCGACTGGGACGGCAGCGAGCCGCACACGCACCTGCACCGGCACGAGGCGATCACGCACAAGCATCCGCACTATCCCGACATTCATCACCGGCACTCGCACTGAGCGGATTACCTTTTTCAGGCTCAGCGCAACTCCGCAGCCAGAAAATCCATCAGCACGCGCACGCGATAAGGCACCTGCCGGTTGCTCGGCAACAGCGCATAGATGCCCAGCTCCGGGCAGGCAAATTCATTCAGCAATACCTGCACCTGACCCGAGGCGATCGCGGGACCGGCGATGAAATCCGGCTGCAGCGCAATGCCCAGCCCCTGCACGGCCGCCTCGGTCAGCGCCTCGCCATTGTTCGCATGCAGCCGCGCGCGGATAGGGAAGCTGGCCGGCGCGTCATCGATCTCGAAAGTCCAGGCCTGCTGCCCGCCGACCATCGTGTAGCTCAGGCATTCATGATGAACCAGCTCGGACGGATGGCGCGGCGCGCCGTGCTCGGCCAAATAGTCCGGGGAGGCGATCACATGCATTTGTATCGTGCCCAGCTTGCGCGCGACTTCGTTCGCGCCCAGCTTGCCGGTGATGCGCACCGAGAGATCGATCGCTTCCTCGATCAGGTTCACGCGGCGGTCGGAGTAATCCATGTCGAGCCGCACCTCGGGGTAACGGCGCGCAAAGTCCAGCAGCAGCGGTGCGATGCGCCGGAGCCCGAAGGACAGCGGCAGGCTCACGCGTATCATCCCGCGTGGCGTCAGTCGTTCCTCGGCCACACCGGTCTCGGCCGCTTCCACCAGGTTCAGGATCACCCGGCACTTTTCCAGATAGGCGGCGCCCGCTGAGGTCAGGGTCAGCCGCCGGGTGCTGCGAACCATCAGCTTGATGCCCAGATGCTCTTCCAGCGCAGCGATCTGGCGCGTGACCACCGAGCGCGCCACCCCCAGCTGATGCGCGACGGCCGAGAAACTGCCGAGCTCGGCGACCCGGACAAAGATATGCATGGCCTGCAGTCTGTCCATGATTGTTGCTCATAGCGAAATAAACATTTGTCCATTGTCTACTATTTCAGCGCTACTGATCGGTCTACAGTTCGCCCACCCGTCCACTGCGGATCAGGAACCGACCCATGGAAAACCGTTTGCCCACGCTGTTCGTCCCTCATGGCGCGCCCACCTTCGCGCTGCGCCCCGGTGCGGCCGGCGCTGCGCTGGCCGAGATGGCGGCCCGCCTGCCCCGCCCGCGCGCGATCGTCATCGTCAGCCCGCACTGGGACACGGTGGAGCCGACCGTCGGCCATGCAGAGCGGCTGGACACGATTCATGATTTTTACGGCTTCCCGTCCGAGCTGTACGAGATCCGTTACCCGGCGACCGGCTGCCCGGAAGGCGCGCGCGACGTCGCGGGAGCGATTGCGGCGGCCGGCCTGCCGGTTCACGACGTGGCTTCGGACGGACTGGACCATGGCGCCTGGGTGCCACTGCGGCTGATGTATCCGGAGGCGGATGTGCCGGTGATACCGCTGTCGCTGCAAAGCCGTGCCGGCGCCACGCAGGCCTACCGGCTGGGGCAGGCGCTCGCGCCGCTGGTGGACAAGGGCTTCCTCGTGATCGGCTCGGGCAATATCACGCACAATCTGCGCGATTACATGATTGCGCGGCAGAATGGCGGCCAGACGCCGGATTACGTGCGCGATTTCCCCGCGTGGATGTCGTCGCGGCTGCAGGCGGGCGATATCGACGCGCTGCTCGGCTACCGTGAGCAGGCACCGGGCGCCGTGAGCGCGCATCCCAGCGACGAACACCTGCTGCCGCTGTATGTCGCGTTGGGCGCCGCAGGCAAAGGCGCGGCGGTGCAGCGCTTTCATGCGGGCATCAGCGATTATGTGCTGGCGATGGATGCGTATACCTTCACCCCGATCCACTGACCTGCCGACCCACGGACACCCGGAACGAGCGAGAACCCCATGACGACGACGCTGCACTACACGCGCACCGCCAAGACGCTGCACTGGCTGATGGCACTGATGATCTTCGGCCTGCTCGCGCTCGGCTTCTACATGAGCGACCTGCCGATGTCGCCGCAAAAGCTGAAGGTGTACTCGTGGCACAAATGGGCCGGCGTCACCGTGTTCCTGCTCACGCTGGTGCGGCTCGGCTGGCGCATCACGCATCAGCCGCCCGCAATGCCGTGGCAGATGTCGTCGCTGCAGCGCCTCGCCGCGCATGCAGGGCATCTCGGCCTGTATGGGCTGATGCTGGCGATCCCGCTGTCCGGCTGGCTGATGAGTTCGGCCAAAGGTTTTCAGACGGTCTGGTTCGGCGTGCTGCCGATCCCGGACCTGATTCCGAAGAGCAAGGAAGTCGGCGATGCGCTGCTGCAGCTGCACGCCAGCCTGAACCTGCTGCTGATCGCGCTGCTGGTGGTGCACGTGGCCGCTGCGCTGAAACACCACTTCGTCGACAAGGATGAGGTGCTGGCGCGCATGCTGCCCGCACGCCGCGAACCGCCGGCGGATGGATCAGTGCCCGGGCAATGACCATGACACATTCGTCCGTCAGCATCCCTGCCACCTGCAGCACACGGCATGACGCCCGTGTGCTGGAAGGGGGATTATCTCTGCGCCAACGCGCATACCCGACGTTCTCTGGCCGCGTCGCCAGCAACGTCACTGAGAAGTGCCGTATCACCGCAACTGCCAGATCCGACGCATGGACTGGATGATTCACCTTACCCCCGCAATCCACCTACAAGGAGAACCCCGCATGACACCTCTCAAGCATCTGTCGCTCGCTCTCGCACTGGCCGCTGCCGCGTCCTCGTCGTTCGCAGCGCCCGAGACCTACATGATCGACAACAACCACACCTTCCCGAGCTTCTCGTACACCCACCTCGGCTTCTCGGTGCAGATGTCGCGCTTTAACAAGACCACGGGCAAGGTCGTGTTCGACAAGGCCGCCAAGACCGGCGAAGTTGATATCACCATTGACACCACCTCGGTTGATACCGGCTCGAACCTGTTCAACGAGCATATTCAGGCGGAGGATTTCCTCAATACCGCGAAGCATCCGACCGCCACGTTCAAGTCGACCAAAGTGATCTTCAATGGCGACAAGCCGGCCAAGATCGAGGGCAACCTGACGCTGAAGGGCATCACCAAGCCCGTGACCCTGACCGTGACCGGCTTCAACGCGATGCCGCACCCGATGGCAAAGAAGGATGCGATCGGCGCGAATGCCTTCACCAATGTCAAGCGCACTGACTTCAACATGGGCAAGTACGCGCCGAACGTCAGCGATGAAGTCCGCATCGACATCGCGCTTGAGGCGATCAAGCAGTAAGTCTGCCGCATCTCCCAGCGCATGAAGGGCTACAATGCCCGGCGGTGCAAGCCGCCGGGCATTGTTGTTTCTACCCATCTCGCAGGTGATCGATGACCACTCCCACTGAGACCTCCCCGCTCCGTCAGATACCCGCCGGCGTCTGGGCGCTGGGCATGGTCAGCCTGCTGATGGACATCTCCTCCGAAATGATCCACAGCCTGCTGCCGATGTTCATGGTCGGCACGCTCGGCGCCACCGCACTGATGGTCGGCCTGATCGAAGGCATTGCGGAATCCACCGCGCTGATCGTCAAGGTCTTTTCCGGCGCGCTCAGTGATTACCTCGGTCGGCGCAAGGGACTGGCCGTGATCGGCTATGCGATGGGGGCACTGTCCAAGCCGCTGTTCGCAATCGCCGGCAGCTCGGGCATGGTGCTGGGCGCGCGCTTCATCGATCGCATCGGCAAAGGGGTGCGCGGCGCGCCGCGCGATGCGCTGATTGCCGACATCGCGCCGCCTGCGCTGCGGGGCGCCGCCTTCGGGCTCAGACAATCGCTCGACACGGTGGGCGCTTTCCTCGGTCCGCTGATCGCCGTCGGGCTGATGCTGCTCTGGCAGGATGATTTTCGTGCCGTGTTCTGGGTTGCGGTGATCCCGGGCGTGCTGGCAGTGCTGGTGCTGATTCTCGGCGTGCGCGAGCCTGAACGCCATGAGGGCGCGGTGCGTGGCAATCCCATCACCCGAAAAAATCTCGCGCTGCTCGGTGGCGCGTACTGGTGGGTGGTCGCGCTCGGTGCGGCTTTCACGCTCGCGCGCTTTTCCGAGGCCTTCCTCGTGCTCCGCGCAGAGCAGGCGGGCATCGCCATCGCGCTCGTGCCGCTGGTGATGGTCGCGATGAACATCGTCTATGCCAGCTCGGCCTATCCGTTCGGCGCCCTGTCGGATCGTGTCAGCCACAAAAAACTGCTGGCTGCAGGCCTGCTGGTGCTGATCGCCGCCGACCTGCTGCTGGCCATCGATCATCAGTGGTGGAGCGTGCTGGCCGGCGTGATGCTCTGGGGCGTGCACATGGGGATGACGCAGGGACTGCTGGCGACTATGGTCGCTGATGCCGCACCGGCCGAGCTGCGTGGCACGGCATTCGGATTTTTCAATCTGGTGAGCGGCATCGCCATGCTCGCCGCCAGTGTCTTTGCCGGCCTGCTGTGGGACACACTGGGCGCTGCTTACACGTTCTATGCGGGCGGCGCGTTTTGTGTGCTGACGCTCGCAGTGATGCCGGTAGTGACGCTCACAGCGATGCGCACCGCCTCGGCGAGCGGGTCGGCATAGCGGTGCCGCGCATCGCCCGCCGTTCCGCCGGCAGGGATCAGTCCGGCACGCACGAGCTTGGCCTTCACGCGCTCGTTGGCCTCGCACAGCACGACAGTCACCCCGCGTTTGCGAAGCTTGCGCATGACGTCCTCCAGCAACTGAATGCCGGTGATGTCCATGAACGGTACCCGCCGCATCCGGATCACCATCGCACGGGGATCGGTACGGGTCTCGAGCAGCGCTCGCTCGACATTCTGCACCGCCCCGAAGAACATTGGCCCCGCAATGTCGTAGACCAGAACGCCGCGCGGCAACGGGGCGATGCCGTGCCGCGCCAGCTCTGTCGTCAGCTCGGTCTGATCCACCGGCTGCGTCTCGACCGTCTCTGACATGCGCCGCAGGAAGTGCAGTATCGCGAGGATCACGCCCACGTTCACCGCAACGACCAGATCGGCGAACACGGTCAGCACTAACGTGATCAGGAGGATCAGGCGATCCGCCAGTGGCGCGGTCCTGAGCATGCGCACGACCTGCGGCAACTCGCTCATGTTCCACGCCACGATGAAGAGGATCGCCGCCAGCACGGCCAGGGGTATGTGCGAGGCCAGTGGCGCAAGGAAGAGCAGCACGGCCACCAGCGTGAGCGCGTGCATGATGCCCGCCAGCGGGCTGGTGGCACCATTGCGGATGTTGGTCGCCGTGCGCGCGATCGCGCCGGTCGCCGCAAAACCGCCCACCATGGGCGCGACGATATTCGCGATCCCCTGCCCGATCAGTTCCTGATTGGCGTCATGCCGGGTACCCGCCATGCCATCGGCCACGACCGCAGAGAGCAGGGCCTCGATGGCGCACAGCATCGCGATCGTGAACGCTGGCCCGATCAGCAGGATCATCTGCGGCAGCGACAGCGAAGGCAGCGCGATCTCGGGCAAGCCCGTGGGCAGACCGCCGAACGCGGAACCGATAGTGGCGACACCGGACATGGGCCACAGTAGCTGCAGTGCCGTGACGGCCACCATGGCGATCAGCGGGCCCGGTACGCGTGCGAGCCCCGGCAGGCGCGGCGCGAACACGGCCAGCACCCCGCCCAGCAGCGACAGCCCCAGCGTGGGCCAGTGCAGCTGTGGAAAGGACAGCAGCAGCTGCCACAGTTTTTCATGGAAATGCTCGCCTGCCGGCCGTGGCAGTCCAAAGAATTCGCTCCACTGTCCGACGAAGATGATCACGCCGATACCAGCGGTAAAACCGACGATGACCGGCGCAGGAATGAACCGGATCACGCTGCCCATGCGGGTCATGCCCATCAGCACCAGCATGACGCCCGCCATCAGGGTCGCCACTTGCAGCCCGGCGAGACCGTGGGTCGCGGTGATCCCGGCAAGAATCGCGATAAAGGCACCGGTGGGGCCGGCAATCTGCAGACGGCTGCCGCCGAAGAGGGAGACCAGCGCGCCGCCCACGATGGCCGTGTAGATGCCCTGCTCAGGCCGGGCACCGGACGCGATCGCGAACGCCATCGCAAGCGGCAGCGCGACCACGCCGACGATGATGCCGGCAACGATATTGGGCAACCAGTGCGAGCGATCCAGCAGGCCCGCGCGGCGGGCTTCGAGGAGGGCGATCATACGCGTGGTGGGGGAACAATACGAGGACGCTCAGTATCCACGCTCATGCGAGTGATGGCCTGTTGCGGGATCATCGCGCGTGCGCGCCGGGATCAGGGCGACGGAAGGTACAGCTTGTTCTTGTCCAGCTTGTACGTCCAGGGCAGGCCGGCATTCTTCCAGCCATTCACGACACGCTGTCCCGCCTGCGGCCCGTCGGCCGCGACATCGCCCTCGAAGCCATCAACGACCGAGTACACCCTGGTGTAGCCCAGCTCGGTCAGCAGGTTCACCGCCCGTGCGCTGCGATCGCCCGAGCGACAGATCAGGATCACCGGATCCTGCTTGCCCAGCCCTTTCGCGTTCAGGCGCTGCGCCAGCTCAGACTCGAAATTCGGATTGGGGTCCGTGCGGAAGCGACCGTTCTTGTCGTCCCAGGGCGTGCCGGCCGGATGATCGACCAGCGGAATGTTGGCATCCGCCGTGGTTGGCATGCCGAGGTAGATGACTTCGCTGCGGGTACGAATGTCCACCAGCAGCGCCTTGTCGCCCAGCTGCTGCTTCATTGCATGCGCTTCGCGCGCATCCAGATACAGACCGGCCCGCGTATGCTTGCTGGCGGGAACGCGCGACGCGTCCACGGCCTGTGATTGCGGCGAGTGTAGGGAAAGGGAAAGGGACAGGAACAGTAGCAGTGAGGCAAGCATTGGGCGTCTGCCCGACACATGGGCATGGTTTGCGACAGCGATCATGTCAGTTTCCCCGATTCATGGCGATCATCATGGCAATAAACAACGGCGATGTCTGCGCTGATCTTAGCATCCTGCCCGCGCAAGGCCGCT
>JACCEC010731393.1_pt1 | contig 17360 bp, 13 predicted proteins | sample 7450121 | NCBI WGS metagenome assembly JACCEC01 (sample SAMN15323455, study PRJNA562643) | freshwater metagenome | isolation source: river surface water | place: USA:Blue River Watershed | collected 2017-08-18 | reverse complement strand
TCAGGCGCGTTTCTTTTCTTTTTTCGGCAGCAGCAAGGGCGCCAGATACTTGCCGGTGAAGCTGGCTGAATTTTTCGCGACCTGTTCAGGTGTGCCGCTGGCAATAATCTGGCCACCGCCTGCGCCACCTTCCGGCCCGAGATCGACCAGCCAGTCTGCTGTTTTGATCACATCTAGGTTGTGTTCAATGATGACGACCGTGTTGCCCTGATCACGCAAGCGATGTATCACCTTCAACAGTAGTGCAATGTCATGAAAGTGCAGACCTGTGGTGGGCTCATCAAGGATATAGAGTGTGCGTCCGGTATCGCGCTTGGAGAGTTCCAGCGACAGCTTCACGCGCTGGGCCTCACCGCCCGAGAGTGTCGTCGCACTTTGTCCTAAACGTATGTAGCCTAGACCGACATCCAGCAAAGTCTGCAGCTTGCGTGCGATGAGTGGCACCGGTTTGAAAAATGCATGCGCATCTTCTACGGTCATCTCTAGCACATCGGTGATGTTCTTGCCTTTGTACTGTACTTCCAGCGTTTCGCGGTTATATCGCTTGCCGTGACAGACGTCGCAAGGCACATAAACGTCGGGCAGGAAATGCATTTCTACCTTTAGTACACCATCACCCTGACAGGATTCGCACCGACCACCCTTGACGTTGAATGAGAAACGTCCTGCCGAGTAGCCACGTTCCTTGGCCTGCGGGACGGTAGAAAACAAGTCGCGAATGGGGGTAAATACGCCGGTGTAGGTCGCCGGGTTCGAGCGTGGTGTGCGTCCTATCGGCGCCTGATCGACAGAAATCACTTTGTCGAAATGTTCGAGTCCGGTGACTTTGTCGTACACCGAAGGCTCGGCCTGAGAACCGTACAAATGACGAGCCAGCACACGGTACAGCGTGTCGTTGATTAGCGAGGATTTTCCTGAACCGGACACGCCGGTCACACAGGTGAGCAGGCCGATGGGCAGTTCAAGATCCACCGCTTTCAGGTTGTTGCCTCGCGCACCGCTGATGATCAGTTGTTTGCCCGGGTCAGGCTTGACGCGTTGCTCCGGTACCGCGATGGAAAGGCTGCCATTCAGATATTGGGCTGTCAGTGATTCGCGATGTTTCAGTATGTCGGTCAGCGTGCCGTGCGCGATGACTTCACCGCCATGCACGCCTGCGCCCAATCCCATGTCCACGACGTGATCAGCGCAACGAATAGCGTCTTCATCATGCTCTACTACCAGCACGGTGTTGCCGATATCGCGCAAGTGCTTGAGCGTTGCAATCAGACGATCGTTGTCGCGCTGATGCAAACCGATCGAGGGTTCGTCGAGCACGTACATCACGCCTGTCAGACCCGAGCCGATTTGCGATGCGAGCCGTATGCGTTGCGCTTCCCCACCCGACAAGGTGTCTGCGCTACGGTCTAGTGACAGATACTCCAGGCCCACGTTATTCAGAAATTTCAACCGGGAGATGATTTCGCGAATGATGCGCTCGGCGATTTCTTTTTTTGCGCCCTTGAGTTTCAAGGTTTCGAAAAACTCCAGTGTGCCGCGCAGAGGCATTGCAGCGACCTGATAAATCGCGCGTTGCTGAGAGCCTGTGCCCACCTTCACAAAGCGCGCCTCCACACGCAGGCGCGTGCCTTCGCATTCTGGGCATTGCTGTTCATTGATGAACTTGGACAGCTCCTCTTTGACAGCCATTGAATCCGTTTCGTGATAGCGACGCTCAAGGTTGTTCACGACACCTTCGAATGTATGTTCCTTAATGACCGTGCGACCACGTTCGTTGACATAAGCAAAGGGTATTTTTTCTTTACCCGAGCCATACAAAACAACTTGCTGTGATTTTTCAGGCAAGTTCTCGAAGGGCACGTCGACATCAAATTTGTAATGCTTGGCCAGCGACGACAGCATCTGGAAGTAAAACTGATTGCGCCTGTCCCAGCCTTTCACTGCGCCCGAGGCCAGCGACAAATTGGGAAAAGCGACGATACGTTTGGGATCGAAAAATTCGATATGCCCGAGACCATCGCATTCCGGGCAGGCGCCCATGGGGTTGTTGAACGAGAACAGGCGCGGCTCCAATTCCTGCAGCGAGTAGCCACACGTCGGGCAGGCAAATTTGTTCGAAAAAACTTGTTCGCGGCCACTGTCCATATCCAGCGCGATCGCACGGCCTTCTGCTAGTCGCAGCGATGTTTCGAAGCTTTCGGCCAGTCGCTGCTTGATGTCGCTTTTGACTTTGACTCGATCAATGACCACATCAATGGTGTGCTTTTCTGTTTTTTTCAGCCTGGGTAAATCGTCGGCTTCATAGATTTTTGCCTTGCCCGTACCGCTTTGTATACGGAAGCGTACAAAGCCCTGGGCTTGCATCTGCTCAAAGAGATCGCTGTGCTCACCTTTGCGGTTAGCGATGACGGGCGCCAGAATCATCAGTTTGGTATCTTCTGGCATGGCCAGCACGGTATCCACCATCTGTGACACGGACTGTGCTGCCAGCGGATTTTCCGGGTGATCGGGGCAGTGCGGGGTACCCACGCGTGCATACAGCAAGCGCAGATAATCATGAATTTCTGTTACGGTGCCGACGGTAGAGCGCGGATTGTGCGACGTTGCTTTTTGTTCTATCGATATCGCTGGCGACAAGCCTTCGATCATGTCCACATCGGGTTTTTCCATCAGTTGCAGAAACTGACGTGCATAGGCCGAGAGTGATTCGACATAGCGCCGCTGGCCTTCGGCGTACAGCGTGTCAAAGGCCAGCGATGATTTTCCTGAACCCGAGAGTCCGGTAATCACGATCAGTTTGTTACGCGGCAGATCGAGACTGATATTTTTCAGGTTGTGGGTGCGTGCACCCCGAATGCGAATTTCTTCCATGCGCTGATTTGGCCTTGAGTGCAACGAGTTGGTGCTTTTTTGTAAAAACCGCGACTCATTGAGCGCGGGTCAACCTGTTACTATAGCGGGTTTTCGTAACCTGCTGATGGCTTCGGTTTTCGCCGTGCCAGCCCCGCGCGCCTTATGTCTTCAACGACAGTCCCTGATGACACCCGAATGACAGCCCTCGAAGTGCGAGCCAGCGTATCGTTGGCGTCCGTATTCGGTTTGCGCATGCTGGGACTGTTTCTTATTCTTCCCGTCTTTGCGGTGCATGCCAAATCACTGGCCGGTGGCGAGAGCGCCATGCTGGTAGGCTTGGCCATGGGCATGTATGGCCTCACGCAGGCAATTGGACAGATTCCGTTTGGTATTGCCTCCGATCGCTATGGCAGAAAGCGCATCATTCTGATTGGTCTGGTGCTGTTCATCCTCGGTTCGCTGATCGCTGCAGTGGATGAAAGCATTTATTGGGTGATTGTCGGTCGCGCAGTGCAGGGCGCGGGTGCGGTATCTGCGGCTGTGACTGCACTGATTGCCGATTCGACCCGCGATGAGCACCGCACGAAAGCCATGGCATTGGTGGGCGCATCCATTGGTCTGACGTATGCGGCATCACTGGTGCTCGCGCCCTTGCTTTACACATCGGTTGGTATGCGTGGCATGTTCCTCTTGGTGGCATTGCTGGCGCTGTTTGCCATCGCGCTGGTGATTTTCGTTGCGCCGCAAGCGCCCCCGCGCTCGCCGGAAGCGGTGTCATTCAAGACTGTGGCGCTTGATCCGGAGCTCATGCGCATGAATTTCGGTGTCTTTGCGCTGCATGCGATTCAGATGTCGATGTTTGTCGTCCTGCCCAACGTGCTGGTCAGTGCAGGTGGCATTCCCATCGATCAGCACTGGAAAATTTATTTGCCTGTTGTGCTTGCATCTTTCATCCTGATGTTGCCACCGATTTTTCTTGGCGAAAAGCGCGGACGTATGAAGCAGGTGTTCGTGTCTGCGATCGCGCTGCTCTTGCTTGTCGAGATAGGTTTGCGCGCAGCCGTTACGCAGTCATCACTCTCTTTTGAAATGGTGGTGATGTTGCTGCTGGCATTTTTTGTTGCTTTTAATATCTTAGAAGCCAGTCAGCCTTCGCTGGTCTCCCGCATGGCGCCGGCCGGCGCGCGGGGTGCAGCGCTTGGGGTTTACAACACGATGCAGGCAATTGGTTTGTTTGCCGGTGGCGCGGGCGGCGGTCTGCTTGCCCAGTATTTTGGTGGTCCCGCAGTGTTCACGGCGGGCTGTCTGCTGATTGTTGGCTGGCTTATAATTGCGGCTTCCATGAAAAACCTGCCTCGTCGTGCGCGCCGCGAGGCTGTTCCCACCTGAGTTTCCCACTCTGTTACGCGTTTTCCTGACAGGAGAAGTCTATGGCATCGGTCAATAAAGTCACTATCGTTGGCAATCTGGGGCGTGATCCCGAAACTCGTTATATGCCCAGTGGTGATGCGATGACCAATATTGCAGTAGCCACGACGGACAAATGGAAAGACAAAACCACCGGTGAGCAAAAAGAAGCGACTGAATGGCATCGGATAGCGTTTTTTGGCAAGCTGGCCGAGATTGCAGGCCAATACCTGAAAAAAGGTTCGCAAGTTTATGTCGAAGGCAAGCTTCGTACACGCAAGTGGACCGATAAAGACGGTGTTGAAAAATATACAACCGAAATCATCGCTGACTCCATGCAAATGCTCGGAAGTCGTCAGGGTATGGGCGGTGGCAGTGCTGCGATGGACGACGGTAATTTTGGTGGCGGTGCGCCGGCATCACGTCAGTCTGCCCCGGCATCGCGTGCGCCAGCGAAGCAGGCGCCCAATTTGTCTGATATGGATGACGATATTCCGTTCTGATGCGCTACCCAAGATGATCGCCGCCTCCGCCTACTGCGCTACGGTTTCCGGATCATCATCGTCTCAAATCTGAGGCCTCATGGCTCGCCTGCCACGCCTCGTCGTTCCTAATCAGCTCCATCATCTGATTGCACAGGGTCACAATGATCAGCCGGTGGTGCGAGATGAGGCCGACTATCAGTCATTCATCAATTGGTTGCGCGAAGCCGCCCGGCAATCGCGCGTAGCCATTCATGCCTACGTCTTGTTGCCCACCCGCTTGCAGTTACTCGCCACCCCGTCCGATGAAGTGGGCCTGAGCAAGATGATGCAATCCCTCGGGCGTCTTTACGTACCTTATTTCAATGCGCGCTACGGCCGTACCGGGACACTGTGGGAAGGTCGCTTTCGAGCAACTGTGCTTGATCCGGTTGCGTACTTTGTGCCGTGTGCGCATCTCATTGAATATCAGCCAGTAAGCGCAGGCTTGGTGTCGGATATTGCCGCTTATCCCTGGTCCAGTCACGCCCACCACGTCGGGCATCGCAAAGAACCCTGGCTCACAGATCACCCGGCCTACTGGGCTTTGGGTAATACGCCCTTCGAGCGGGAGGCCGCGTATCAGCACATCAGCGAGGCGCCGGCCAGTAGTGCCGTGAGCGAAAAGATCCTGGTCGCTACGCGGAAGGCTTGGGCTTTGGGATCCGAAGAGTTTTGCCGGCGCCTTGCCAAGCTGACGGTACGTCGTTTGGCCCCGACCAAGCGTGGTCGCCCGCGAAAGGCGGCCGTAGAGCCGGGTTTGGCAGCCAAGCCGCCAGCAAAGGCTCGGTCGTCCCGAGCGTCTCCGCGCCAGCGCCCGAGGGCCCCGGAAAAAGCAGATTGATTTGTAGCAATATGGGGCAAATGCCGCACCAGCATTAATCTGACCCTATTTAATTCTGCACGGTTTTGATGCTCTATTTAATTGGTATCCGACCCTAATTAAATTGATTGCTGTTCGTATTGCATTGCACTATCCTTGTCAACCCTTTTCATTGGCTGTGGAGTACTGCGATGCAAGCCCAAGGTTTATACGATCCGTCACACGAACACGACGCCTGTGGCGTTGGCTTCATTGCCCACATCAAAGGCCAAAAGAGTCATTCCATCGTTGAGCAGGGTTTGTTGATCCTGAAAAACCTGGATCACCGCGGCGCTGTGGGCGCGGACCCACTGATGGGTGACGGTGCAGGTATTCTGATCCAGATACCCGACCAGTATTACCGCGAAGAAATGGCAAAGCAGGGCATCAGTCTGCCGCCCCCCGGTGAATACGGCGTGGGCATGGTTTTTCTGCCCAAAGAAAATGCATCGCGAATTGCCTGCGAACAAGAAATCGAGCGTGCTGTTCACGCGGAAGGCCAAGTCGTGCTGGGCTGGCGCGAAGTCCCGGTCAACCGCGACATGCCGATGTCACCTACCGTGGCAGAAAAAGAACCGGTCATCCGTCAGATCTTCATTGGTCGTGGCCAGGACATCATGGTCACCGACGCCCTGGAGAGAAAACTCTACGTGATTCGCAAATCGTCGGGACATGCGATTCAGGCGCTCGATCTTCTGCATGGCAAGGAATTCTTCGTGCCGTCGATGTCGGCGCGCACGGTAGTCTACAAAGGCCTGCTGCTCGCTGATCAGGTAGGTGTTTATTACAAAGACCTGCAGGATGCTCGCTGCGTCTCGGCGCTCGCGCTGGTACATCAGCGATTTTCGACCAACACTTTCCCCGAGTGGCCGCTGGCACACCCTTATCGTCTGCTCGCACACAACGGTGAAATCAATACCGTCAAGGGCAACTTCAACTGGATGCGTGCACGCGAAGGCGTGATGAAATCCGCTGTCCTCAATGAAGACCTGCAAAAGCTGTTCCCATTGATCTATGAAGGCCAGTCTGACACCGCCTGCTTCGACAATGCGCTCGAACTGCTGGTGATGGCAGGCTACCCGATCGCGCAGGCGATGATGATGATGATCCCCGAGGCATGGGAGAACCATACGCTCATGGATGACAATCGCCGCGCGTTCTATGAATATCATGCAGCGATGATGGAACCATGGGATGGTCCGGCTGCAATGGCCTTCACCGACGGTCGTCATATCGGCGGTACGCTGGATCGCAATGGCCTGCGTCCGGCCCGTTACATCGTCACTGATGATGATCTGGTGGTGATGGCTTCCGAGAGTGGTGTATTGCCTATTCCCGAATCAAAAATCATCAAGAAGTGGCGTCTGCAGCCAGGAAAAATGTTCCTCATTGATCTGGATGCGGGCCGCATCATCGATGACAAAGAACTCAAAGATACCTTCGCTAACGCGAAACCCTACAAGCAGTGGATTGATTCCGTTCGCATCAAGCTCGACGATCTGAAAGTTGAGGCCGAAGCGCGCGAAACGAAAACCAGTCTGCTGGATCGCCAGCAAGTTTTTGGCTACACGCAAGAAGATCTGAAATTCCTGATGTCGCCTATGGCAGTTACGGCGGAAGAAGCGACTGGCTCTATGGGTAATGACTCGCCACTGGCAGTCATGTCCAACAAAAACAAGCCGCTTTACAATTACTTCAAGCAGTTGTTCGCTCAGGTGACCAATCCGCCGATTGATCCGATTCGCGAAGCCATGGTGATGTCGCTCGTGTCCTTCATCGGACCCAAGCCAAATCTCCTGGACACCAACAACATCAACCCACCGATGCGTCTCGAAGTGGCGCAGCCTATCCTTGACTACAAGGACATCACGCGCTTGCGCAACATCGGCGATCACACGGGCGGCAAATTCCGATCGTATGAGCTGGATATCTGCTATCCCGGCGCGTGGGGCAAGGAAGGCGTCGAGGCTCGTCTTGCGTCCTTGTGCGCTCAGGCGGTAGATGCCGTGCGTTCAGGTCATAACATTTTGATCGTTTCTGATCGAAAGGTGGATGCTGGCAATGTCGCCATTCCCGCACTGTTGGCAACGTCGGCCATTCATCAACATCTAGTCAGTAAAGGTCTGCGGACTTCTGCCGGTTTGGTCGTAGAGACGGGTTCGGCGCGCGAGACGCATCACTTCGCACTCCTCGCCGGCTACGGCGCCGAAGCGATTCACCCATACCTCGCGATGGATACGCTGGTCGAGATGGCCAAAGGTTTACCTGGTGATTTATCACCTGAAAAGGCCATCTACAACTTCCAGAAGGCCGTAGGCAAAGGTTTGCTGAAGGTGTTCTCGAAGATGGGTATTTCGACCTATATGTCGTATTGCGGCGCCCAGATTTTTGAGGCCATCGGTCTCAACAAATCGCTGGTTGAAAAATATTTCAAAGGCACGGCCTCCAATGTTGAAGGCATTGGCGTCTTCGAAGTCGCAGAAGAAGCGTTGCGACTGCATCAGCTGGCATTCGGTAACGATCCGGTATTGGCGAATGCATTGGACGCCGGTGGCGAGTACGCCTTCCGCGTGCGCGGTGAAGAACATATGTGGACACCGGATGCGATTGCGAAGCTGCAGCATTCGACGCGCGCCAACAATTTCAGCACCTATAAGGAATACGCGCAGATCATCAATGATCAGTCCAAGCGTCACATGACGCTGCGTGGCTTATTTGAATTCCGCATTGATCCGGCCAATGCGATACCGCTCGACGAAGTCGAACCCGCAAGCGAAATCGTGAAGCGCTTTGCTACAGGCGCCATGTCGCTGGGTTCCATTTCGACCGAAGCGCATGCCACGCTGGCCATCGCGATGAACCGTATCGGTGGCAAATCCAACACTGGTGAAGGTGGTGAAGATGAAAACCGCTATCGCAATGAGTTGCGCGGCATACCCATCAAAAAGGGCGACACGCTGGCCTCCATCATCGGCGAGGAGCGTGTCGAGGTGGACCTGCCATTGCTCGAAGGTGATTCGCTGCGTTCCAAAATCAAGCAGGTGGCTTCCGGTCGCTTTGGTGTGACCACTGAATACCTGACTTCAGCTGAACAAATTCAAATCAAAATGGCGCAGGGCGCCAAGCCCGGTGAAGGTGGTCAGCTGCCAGGCCACAAGGTCTCGGAGTACATCGCCAAGCTGCGCTTCTCGGTACCCGGTGTCGGCTTGATTTCGCCACCGCCGCATCACGATATTTACTCTATCGAAGATCTCGCCCAGCTGATTCACGATCTCAAAAATGTCAATCCTTCAGCGGCCATTTCCGTAAAGCTGGTCTCCGAAGTTGGCGTTGGTACGGTGGCTGCTGGTGTGGCGAAAGCCAAAGCGGATCACGTGGTGATCGCCGGTCATGACGGTGGAACCGGTGCCTCGCCACTGTCATCGATCAAGCATGCGGGGACGCCGTGGGAATTGGGTCTGGCCGAAACGCAGCAGACGCTGGTGCTCAATGGATTGCGTAGCCGTATTCGCGTGCAGACCGATGGTCAGGTCAAAACCGGTCGCGATGTCGTGATCGGTGCACTGCTCGGTGCAGATGAGTTCGGTTTTGCGACCGCACCGCTGGTGGTCGAAGGCTGCATCATGATGCGGAAATGCCACCTGAATACCTGCCCGGTGGGCGTGGCAACGCAAGACCCAGTCTTGCGCGCAAAGTTCCAGGGCAAGCCTGAGCATGTGGTGAATTATTTCTTCTTCGTCGCTGAGGAAGCACGCCAGATCATGGCCCAGCTCGGTATTCGCAACTTCAACGAGTTGATCGGTCGTGCGGATCTGCTCGACAAATCTCGAGCAGTCAGCCACTGGAAGGCCAAGGGTCTGGACTTCAGCAAGATTTTCTATATGCCTGAAATGGCCGACAACGAGCCGCGTTATCAGGTGCTGACTCAGGACCACGGTCTGGACAAGGCGCTGGATCACAAGCTTATTGCACAGGCAAAGCCAGCGATCGAGCGTGGAGAGAAGGTGTCGTTCATTTCTCCGGTCAAAAACCTTAACCGTACGGTCGGCGCAATGCTCTCTGGTGAAGTGGCTAAGAAATATGGTCACGAGGGTCTGCCGGATGACACCATTCATATCCAGCTGCAGGGCACGGCCGGTCAGTCGTGTGGTGCATTCCTCGCGCACGGCGTTACGCTGGATCTGGTCGGCGAAGGCAATGACTATGTCGGCAAAGGTCTTTCCGGTGGTCGCATCATCGTGCGACCCAATACCGAATTCCGTGGCCGTGCGGTCGACAACATCATCATTGGTAATACCGTCTTGTACGGCGCGATTTCTGGCGAGGCCTTCTTCAATGGTGTCGCAGGCGAGCGTTTTGCCGTGCGCAACTCGGGAGCCGTTACTGTCGTCGAAGGTACCGGTGATCACGGATGCGAATACATGACTGGCGGCACCGTGGTCGTACTCGGCACAACGGGGCGAAATTTTGCTGCGGGCATGTCCGGTGGCATCGCTTATGTGTACGACGAAGACGGCAGCTTTGCGCAAAAATGCAATCCTGCGATGGTCACGCTCGAGCCTGTGCTCTCGGCATCCGAGCAGGAGTCCACGATCGCGCAGTCGGTCTGGCATAGCCTCGCACGTAATGGCGAACGTCAGACTGATGAGGTCATGCTCAAGGCACTGATCGAGCGCCACTTCAAACATACAGGAAGCACGCGTGCACGTACCTTGCTTGATGAGTGGAGCACCGCCCGTGCAAAGTTTGTGAAGGTCTTCCCGACCGAGTACAAGCGCGCACTGGGTGAAATGTTTGCGGCGAAATCGGGCAAGGCCAAAGAAAAAGCGACGGCCTGAAAGTAATGAGCAAACCGGCGGTGTTGTTACGCATCGCCGGCAACTGAACCAAGGAATTGCGAGAACGTTATGGGAAAAGTCACCGGTTTTCTGGAATATCAGCGACTTCAAGAGGCCAGCGAAGCGCCGCAGTAGCGTACCAAGCATTACAAGGAGTTCATGCTCCATTTGTCGGATGCGGATGCCAAGGTACAAGGCGCGCGCTGCATGGATTGCGGTATTCCTTTCTGCAACAGCGGCTGCCCGGTCAACAACATCATCCCTGACTGGAATGATCTCGTTTATCACGGCAATTACCGCGAGGCGCTTGACACGCTGCACTCCACAAATAACTTCCCCGAGTTTACAGGCCGCATCTGTCCTGCGCCCTGTGAAGCCGCCTGCACGCTGGGTATCAACGATGATCCCGTCGGCATCAAGTCCATCGAGCATTTCATCATCGACAAAGGCTGGGAAAATGGTTGGGTTGTACCACAACCGGCTGCAGCCAAAACTGGCAAGAAAATAGCCGTCGTCGGCTCGGGCCCTGCAGGTATGGCTGCTGCGCAGCAGCTCGCGCGCGCGGGCCACGATGTCACGGTGTTCGAGAAGAATGACCGCGTCGGTGGCCTGCTGCGTTATGGCATTCCTGACTTCAAGATGGAAAAGTCCCACATCGATCGTCGTGTGGAGCAGATGCAGGCCGAGGGCGTGACCTTCCGCACCGGTGTGCTGGTGGGTAAAGATTTCCCGGCCGAAATCATGAATCTCGCCAAGGAAACCGTATCGCCGGAGCAGCTGAAAAAAGAATTCGATGCCGTCATCATCGCGGGTGGCGCTGAAGTGCCGCGCGACCTGCCAGTGCCCGGGCGCGAACTGCAGGGTGTTCACTACGCGATGGAATTCCTGCCTCAGCAAAATCGCGTGAATGCCGGCGACAAGCTCAAGGAACAGATCATGGCCACCGGCAAGCATGTGGTGGTGATCGGCGGCGGCGATACGGGTTCGGATTGTGTGGGCACTTCCAATCGTCATGGCGCGGCCTCGGTCATTCAATTCGAATTGCTGCCCCAGCCACCCGAAGTCGAAAACAAGCCACTGGTGTGGCCGTATTGGCCCACCAAGTTGCGTACCTCGTCTTCGCACGAAGAGGGTTGCGAGCGCGATTGGGCTGTGGCCACAAAACGCCTCGAAGGCAAGAATGGCAAGGTTGAAAAACTGATCGCCGCACGCGTCGAGTGGAAGGACGGCAAGATGCAGGAAGTGCCGGGCTCAGAGTTTGAGCTCAAGGCCGATCTGGTTTTGCTGGCCATGGGCTTTGTTTCGCCAGTGAGCACGATCATCGGCGCCTTTGGTATCGACAAGGATGCCCGTGGCAATGCCAAAGCCAATACCGATGGCGAAGGCTGCTATCAGACCTCTGATCCCCAGGTATTTGCTGCAGGTGATATGCGCCGCGGTCAGTCGCTGGTGGTGTGGGCCATACGCGAAGGGCGGCAGTGCGCGCGCGCTGTTGATGAATTTCTGATGGGTGCTTCGGTGCTGCCGCGCTGAGCGACCCTCACGCTTACGCACACTAAATGCCCGCTCGCGGGCATTTTCTTTTTGCAATGTTATTCTTCGTTACCGTTGAATTGCGACTGGAAATTCTCCGGCTTGCACTACAATCTTTGTCCCGTCTTATTTTTCTTCACTCGTGCCCAATCTCGTTGACATTCATGATCTGCACTTCGGCTATGGCGACCGGCTGATCCTGTCCGGTCTGACCATGCAATTCCCGCGAGGGAAAGTGATTGCGATCATGGGTGGTTCTGGCTCTGGCAAGACCACGGTACTGCGGCTGATTGGCGGCCAGTTGCGGGCACAATCGGGTAACGTCACCGTGGACGGTCAGGAGGTGTCTTCGCTAACCCTGGATGGCCTGTATCGCATGCGCCGCCGCATGGGCATGCTGTTTCAGCATGGCGCACTGTTCACCGATCTGTCGGTCTTCGACAACGTGGCCTTTCCCTTGCGCGAAAATACGGCGCTGCCTGAGGTGATGATTCGTGACCTGGTTCTGCTCAAGCTTCATGCAGTAGGCCTGTCGAATGCCGCGTCACTCAAGCCTGCGGAGATCTCCGGCGGCATGGCCAGACGCGTGGCACTGGCCCGAGCGGTCGCATTGGATCCACAGCTGATCATGTACGACGAACCCTTTGCGGGCCTCGATCCGATTTCCATGGGCGTCATCGCCAACCTGATACGCAAGCTAAATGATGCATTGGGATCCACAACGATTCTGGTTTCTCATGATGTGCACGAATCTTTCATGATTGCCGATTATGTGTACTTTTTGTCGCAGGGCCGCATCGTTGCGCACGGCACGCCGGCGCAGATGATGGCCTCGGATGATCCTTATGTGAAGCAATTCGTTCATGCAGAGGCAGATGGTCCAGTGCCGTTTCATTATCCCGGGCGCTCGATTACCGAGCAGCTTGGTGTTGAGGGGCGACCATGATCTTGGACGGACTGGCCCGCATCGGCAGCAAGGTGCGACTCGGTCTTGTGGCACTGGGTGTGTCAGCGCGCACATTTTTTACACTGGTGGTCGCTACGGGTTCGCTGTGGCGCAGACCACGGCTGGTCAGTGATCAGGTGCATTTCATCGGCAACTATTCGCTGGTGATCATCGCAGTGTCGGGTTTGTTTGTCGGTTTTGTACTGGGCTTGCAGGGTTATTACACGCTGAACAAATACGGCTCTGAGCAGGCGCTGGGTTTGCTGGTTGCCTTGTCCCTGATTCGCGAACTGGGACCGGTCGTCACCGCCTTGTTGTTCGCGGGGCGTGCCGGTACGTCGCTGACCGCTGAGATCGGTCTGATGAAAGCCACCGAGCAACTGAGCGCCATGGAGATGATGGCGGTCGATCCTATGCGTCGGGTATTGGCGCCGCGCTTCCTTGCGGGCGTGATTGCCATGCCGGTGCTGGCCGCTATTTTCAGTGCTGTGGGTGTGCTGGGCGGTTATATTGTCGGGGTACGACTGATTGGTGTGGATGAGGGCGCTTTCTGGTCCCAGATGCAGTCGGGTGTGGATGTCTGGGCGGATGTGGCCAACGGGGTGATCAAGAGTGCTGTCTTTGGCGTGGCAGTGACCTACATCGCGCTCTACGAGGGTTACTGTGCGGCACCGACCCCCGAGGGTGTGGCGCGAGCCACCACACGCACGGTCGTGATTGGTTCATTAATGGTGCTGTGGCTAGACTTTCTGCTGACTGCACTAATGTTTTCCTGAGGTAAAGATGCAACGCAAATCTCTCGATATCTGGGTGGGGCTGTTCGTTCTGCTGGGTGCACTCGCTGTGATGTTTTTGGCACTCAAGGTCGGCAACATGAGTTCCATCAGTTTCGGGCCCAGCTATACCGTCATCGCGCGCTTCGACAATATCGGTGGCCTCAAGCCTCGCGCACCCGTAAAGAGTGCTGGTGTGGTGGTAGGGCGTGTGGAGTCCATCACCTTTAATGACAAGACCTTTCAGGCACAGGTGACTTTGCGTTTGCAGGGCGAGGTTAAATTTCCCAAGGACAGTTCGGCAAAGATTCTGACATCGGGTCTGCTGGGTGAGCAGTACATAGGGATCGAGCCTGGCGGCAACGATAAAAATTTTGCAGAGGGCGATCGCATCAAGAGCACTCAGTCCGCCATTGTGCTTGAGAACCTCATCAGTCAGTTCTTGTTCAGCAAGGCGGCTGACAGCAGTGCCGAGGGGAAGAACAAATGAGTAAATCGAAGACCATAACAAGATGGATGACCTTCGCTCTCATGGCGCTATTGCTCACTGCCTGTGCCAGCCTACCCTCTGGCTCCATAGCGGATCCGCGCGATCCATTTGAGCGCTACAACCGGGCAATGTTCAGCTTCAACAAGACGGTCGATGACAAGGTGCTCACGCCAGTCGCTACAGGCTATGTCAATGTGATTCCTTCAATGATCCGCACTGCCATTGGTAATTTTTTTGGAAATATTGGTGATGTTTGGACTGCAGTGAATAATTATCTGCAAGGGAAGCCACGTGAGGGTACCAGCGATGTCGCGCGTGTTGTTCTGAATTCGACATTTGGTATTGTCGGACTGATTGATGTGGCAACGCCCGCGGGTTTGGTTCAGCACGAGGAAGATTTTGGTCAGACACTGGGCGTCTGGGGTGTGAAATCAGGCCCTTATCTGGTCCTGCCGATTTTTGGCGCCAGCACGGTGCGTGATGGCTTGGCCCGGCCTGTGGATCTATACGCAAATCCCATCGGCCTGGTCGACAATGCTCGCATAGAGAACAGCGCACGGGCACTGCGCCTCGTGGATGAGCGCGCCGCATTGCTGGACTCCTCGCGCATGGTGGAAGATGCGGCGCTGGATCCGTACCTGTTTGTTCGCGATGCCCATTTGCAGCGGCGCGAGAGTCGCGTTAGAGACGGCATGACGGACTAGCTGAGTTGGCGTGATTTGTAAGCTTGCAACGGTTTTTGCCGATTCCTGATGGCTTTGGTTATCATCTGTGCAGAACCCGTCAGTCCGGTGGACTTTCAAACCCGACATTGCCAATAAATTATGAGATTTCTGAAAATACTGCCCGTATGTTTTGTGTTGTTCTTCTTTGCTGCGAGTGCCAGCGCGCAGCAGGAAGCGCCAGACGCGCTGGTCAAACGCATTAGTCAGGAAATTCTGGATCTGGCGAAAACCGATCAGCAAGTACAGGCTGGTAACCAGCAGCGCATCATGGAAGTGGTGCAATCCAAAATCATTCCCCACGTCAATTTTCAACGCATGACAGCGATGGCCTCAGGTCGTTTCTGGCGCGAGGCCACCCCGGAACAGCAATCGGCGCTGACCAACGAATTCCGACTCCTCTTGATCCACACCTATTCCGGTGCGATCACGCAGATCCGTAATCAGAAGCTGGATTTCAAACCTTTTCGTGCAGACCCGGACGATACAGAGGTCGAAGTGAAGACCAGTGTTGTGCAGCCTCGCGGTGAGGCTATGCAGCTTAACTATCGGCTCGAGAAAACGGCGAATGGCTGGAAGATTTATGACGTCAATATCCTCGGTGCCTGGCTAGTGGAGACCTACAAAGGCAGCTTCGCTACCGAGATCAGTAAAGGTGGCATTGACGGGCTGATCAAGACGCTGGCAGACCGTAATCGTCGGCTGGCCGTCGCCCCTCCAAAACCCCCGGCAGGAAAAAGCTGACGCATGGCGTATTTTCCAAGCTCATTGACGATGCAGGATGCTGCCAGCGAGCTGCAGCCTGGGCTGGATGCAATTCGCAGCGGTTTCGCTGATATCGATCTGTCCCGTTTGGAGCGTTTTGATTCCGCGGCGGTGGCGGCCTTGCTGGTATGGCGGCGCGCGGCTCAGTCGGCAGGCCTTTCTTTGCGCATAGCGGGTGTTCCCGCGGATCTTCAGAGCCTCGCAAATTTGTATGGTGTCGCCGAGCTGCTGACATACTGAGCGTCATGTACGCAATAGGGCAATCAAACCGGAAAATTTGGTGGGCGAAAAATGATGCCAAGACCCTGACCTTACGGGGCTTCGCGGAGTAAAGCCATGCCATCGCACCATAAAACGCAGATTTAGTCGGCGTGTCCCTGAGTTACCGTTACCACTCGGAAAATCCCCTATAATCAAAGACTTTGCGCCGCCATTGGGCGGCGCGCTGCATTCTCACCTTTCCTGCCACCATGGCCGCCATCCAGATTGATCAAGTCAAAAAGCGCTTCGGCACCTTGCAGGCGCTGGGCGGCGTGTCGCTGGAGATTGCCGAAGGCGAGTTCTTTGGCCTGCTGGGTCCAAACGGCGCTGGCAAAACGACCCTGATTTCCATCATCGCCGGACTCTCGCGCGCAGATGAAGGCAATGTGAGCATTCACGGCCATGATGTCGTGTCTGATTACCGTCGTTCGCGCCAGTGCATTGGTGTCGTGCCGCAGGAGCTGGTCTTTGATCCTTTCTTCACCGTTCGTGAAACACTGCGCATGCAGTCCGGCTACTTTGGCATTCGCGACAACGATGCCTGGATTGATGAGGTGATGCACAACCTCGACCTTACCTCCAAGGCCGACAGCAATATGCGCTCCCTGTCCGGTGGGATGAAGCGCCGTGTACTGGTCGCGCAGGCGCTGGTACACAAGCCGCCGGTCATCATGCTCGATGAGCCGACAGCGGGTGTGGATGTGGAATTGCGCCAAACCCTATGGAATTTCATCGGCCGTCTCAACCGCGAAGGTCATACCGTGGTACTGACGACCCACTACCTGGAAGAGGCGCAGGCTTTGTGCAATCGCATCGCGATGCTCAAGGCCGGGCAGGTGGTGGCGCTGGATTCCACAGCCGCGCTGATTCGCCGGATCTCGGGTTCTCAACTGGTGGTGCGTCTTTCTGGTGGCAGTTTGCCACCGTCGCTCGCGCATCTGGTGTCTCACCCCGAAAATGCGGTAGCAACAGGGCAATACACCTTGCGCGTGAATCACCATGACGAGGTCGAGCCGATACTGGCCGCGCTGCGTACAGCGGGCGCAAAGCTTGAGGACCTGCAGCTGCATCAGGCCGACCTTGAAGATGTGTTCATTCAGATCATGGGTAAATCATCATGACCGGCTTTCAGACGCTGTTTTACAAAGAGCTGCTGCGCTTCTGGAAGGTGGCCACGCAGACACTGACGGCGCCCATCGTGACGGCGATGCTGTATCTGCTGATTTTTGGCCATGTGCTGGAGGCGCATGTGCAGGTGTTTCCCGGCGTGTCCTACACCGCATTTCTGGTGCCGGGTCTGGTGATGATGAGTGTGTTGCAAAATGCATTTGCGAATTCGTCCTCATCGCTAATTCAGTCCAAGATCACGGGAAATCTGGTGTTCGTGCT
>JACCEC012278909.1_pt1 | contig 17363 bp, 19 predicted proteins | sample 7450121 | NCBI WGS metagenome assembly JACCEC01 (sample SAMN15323455, study PRJNA562643) | freshwater metagenome | isolation source: river surface water | place: USA:Blue River Watershed | collected 2017-08-18 | reverse complement strand
TGCGTTTTAATAATTATACTATTTCATATAATCCACTTTCTAAATTACTAATAAAACATTTTGATATATCATATATCATATCTGATTTATTTTCCAAATAAAAAATATAATTCGAATGAAAATTAATGTAATATTTTTTACCAGAAAATTGTTTAATTATAGCAATCCATTTATCATTTTTCTGATATATTTTAAGTAATAATCCACCTGATCTTAATTGTTTATCAAATCTATTAATATATTTGATTGAACCTTTTAATCTCAATGTAGAAAATAACTCAACAGAATCAATATATGTATAATCACCTAATTCATTTTTATACTTTTTAATTAAATCATTTATTGGATCATGTTGAATCAAATTATCAACTAAATCATCTATTTCTTTTAATCTATCATTTAATTTTTGTTTAATTAAAGTTTTATCAACCATTACACAATTATTATTTATATAATATGATATTTTTTTATATAATTAAAAACTTGAATAATAATTATATTTACAAAACAGCTAAATAATAATTAATATCAAGTTTATTGTATTTAATAATAATATAATTTATTTTCTTATTATTATTAGATGAAGAAACTTTTAAACATTGATGGCGGCGGTGTTAGAGTTTATCTTTCTTTACTTATATTAGATTATATTGAAAAAAGAACTAATAAAAAAATTATAGATTTATTTGATTATTATTCGGGTGTATCGGCAAGTTCGGTAATATTATCTGCATTATTAATTGATTATTCTGTTCAAGAAATACTTGATTTGTTTAAAATTATTTCTAAAAAAATATTTTATAAATCATGGACATACACATTTACTTCTCTATTTGGAATTTGTAATTCTAAATATCCAGATTGTTATATAAATTCTGAATTTGAAGCATTTTTTAAAGATAATAAATTATCCGATATTAAAAAACCATTATCAATATTAACATATGATTTAAACGATCTCAAACCCAAATGTTTTCATTCATATAAAGATGATAATCATTATCCATTATGGCAAATAATTAGAGGGTCAACTTCTGCACCAATATATTTTCCACCATTTAATCTAGATTCTTATCTATTAATTGACGGTGGTTTAGTTACAAATAATTTAACCGAATTAGTTTTTACAAATGCATTAAGTTACTACGGTAAAGATGAAGATTTTTTTCAATTATCACTTGGATGTGGATTTTTAAATCCAAATTTATATGGAACACCTTCTGGGTTATGGTCTTGGAGTAGTTCATTACTTAATATTATGACTAATGGTACTGGTTCTTTAGAAATTAGTAAATTAAAAAAAATATCAAATATTAACAATCTTAAACACTATCATAGATTAAACATAGATTTGGATATTAAAATAGCATTAGATGATTATACTGCATTTAATAAAATGGATATTATATTTAATAGATGGCTTGAATCAAATAAAGAAACATTAGATAAATTATGTGATGAATTAGTTAATTTATAACATTTCTAAACAACCATGTGGTCCCATATGAGCTAATTGATTTGGTTGATTTTCTATACAGCCAATACATGTTGTGTAATAGAAATAATTATTTGTATTTGTATTCGTATCAGGATATTCTGTTTGATTAATTTGTTCTAGATCCATATGATTACTTTGTTGATTTTCATTTAAATTAGAATCTGATGAAATAGATGGTAATGTTTCAAATAATTCAGTTAATTGATCAATAATTTCAGAATTATCCATCATTACATCATTTTCTGAAATAGTATCATCGTTGTTTTGTTGTGGATAAGTTATTGCAAGTAGATTTAATGGAACTTGATTTATGTTTATTTGGTTTAATCTATTAATTTGTTCTATTGTCATAAAACTGTTATTATCCATTATTATTAATATTATTTATAAATAATTAACTGGAAAATCAATTTTTCATTACTATAAATAAAAAATTGATTTTTGAATTAGTAAGTGCTAACAACCTTAATATTTAATGCTCACATATATTAATCTATTATTTTTTCTTCTTGGATTTCTTGTGATACTAGGTGAATCATTAAATAGTATTGTAGTAAATCTAAATACGACAGTACCAATGTCAACATATACAACAACCCAACCAACACCAACACAAACAGTTCAAACAACTATTCCAATGACAACTACCCAATTTTACACTCAAACTACTGAAATAATTAATGATGATGATATCCCTCCTCAACCTTATCCACATTATATTAAACATCAATATTCATTAGCTACTATATGTGTATCATTTTTAATCGTAACTGTATTATGTTGTTTATGTTGTTCTGTTAATATTAAATACACCAAGCAAAAAAACTATAATAATAAAACAGAATATACTCCAATTAATAATCCAAATTATCCACAAACATATATTCCTAATAATTTTAATAAACAACCACCACCATATTATAATCCTCCAGATCAAAATCAAACGAATTATAATAAAAACGTATAATTTATTTAATATATTATTTTAATGAATTTATTATTTATTTCTAATAAAACATTAGGACATTATAATACACTTGAACGAATTATAGAAAATCAAATTCAACTGTCTAATAATAATATTTTATTTATAAACAATGTAAATCCATTAGTTAATAGTATTATTAAAAAAAAGTATAATTTACTAATTATTAATTGTTTTAATTTTATTAAAATATTTTATTTAATCTTCAAATTTAAACCAGATTATATAGTTTCTTGCAGTGGTAACATTGCTTTTGTTGTTTGTTTCTTCACATCATTGTTAAAATATTTTAACATATATATACCAAATATCATAATTGAACAAAACTATTTTCCTGGAAAAAGTACAGTTATTGGTTCATCAATATATGATACAATTATTTGTCCAAATAAACAAACACAACGATTTATTACTAATCCAATATTAGTTGGTGATATCAAACCATTTTTAAATAATAATGATAATTTAATAAATAAACAAGATAAATCTAAACAAACAATATTAATTTTATCTGGAACTTTAGGTTATAAAAAATTAACTCAAGCAATTGTTGATAACATAGAATTATTTGATGATTATAATATTATATTCCAAACGGGGAAACACACTGCAAATTTTACCAATCCCAATATTAAAGTTTTTAAAAATATAGAAAATGTTAAAGAATATTATAATTTGGCTGATATTATAATAGCTACAGCTGGTGCTACAACAATCAGTGAATTATTATTTATTAAGAAACCATTTATATTATTCCCATGTGATTTTGTTATAAATAATCATCAAATGATCAATGCTATTAATGTTAAAAAAATATCAGGTTGTCCAATTGCAACTAATAGCTCCGAATTAAAATCTAGTTTTATTAAATTAACTCAAAATTATAATGACTTTAAAATTCAACTAAATAGTTTAGACAACAATTATATTAATTTTAATTTGGTATTAAAAAAAAGTGGAGAAAATATTAAACATTGTTTTTATAAAATATTTATTAATTATTTATTTTGGAAAATATATAATATTGACAATACCCATATTAAAATTTTACAATTAAAATCTAAACAGCTAGAAACATGTTATTTTATTCAAAAAAGATTTGGTTTATTAAATATGATTAAAAGTTTATTTACAAATAAACTAACTACAACTCAAATAATTGTTTCACATATATTTAATAATAATATTAACAAAATCAAAGAAATATTAATATCATTAGCAATTGAATATTATTACACCCAAATAGAAATAATTGATTTATATCAAAGAATATAAAAATAATTTATAAAGGTTTATTATATAAATTATTATATTAATAATTATAATTACAATTATGATTGAAAATGAAAATAAATATATATATATCATTGGAATTGGGGGTGTTGGTATGAGTGCAATAGCTAATATATTTAATGATTTAGGTTATATTGTATCCGGTAGTGATAAAAACAGTACTATCTATACTGATATGTTACCAAAAACAATTAAAGTTTATTATAAATATAATATTAAAAATATTATTAATATTGATAAATCATCTATTATTGTATCAAGTGATATAAATGATCATACTAATGTTGAATTGGATTATTGCATTAAAAATAATCTAAATTTAGTTTCGAGATACGATATAATACAATATTTATCTAATAATAAAATTAGTATTGGCATAACTGGTTCTCATGGTAAATCTACAACCAGTACTTTATGTGCGCATATGTTAGATAGTTCATTTATGTTAGGTGCTATTTCAAAAAATTATAATATTAATGGAAGATATAATAAATCATCTGAATCTAAATATTTTGTTTATGAATTAGATGAATCAAATAAATTATTTTCTAATGTCAAAGCGAATAACATAATAGTAACAAATATAACTAATGAACATATTGAATTATATGAAAGTGAACAAGATTTACAATATAATATTAATAAAATAGAATCAAATACACCTAATTTAATTTATTGTGGAGATCATATATTTGATAATAAAAATTTAGTATTAAAATATAATTTAGGAATATCATACGGTTTTGAACCAACAAATAAATATATTATTATGAACTATAATCAATATGAAATGAATTCAATTAGTTTTGATATAGTAGGAGAAAATATCAAATATTCTAATATCAAAATTAATTTACTTGGTCGACACAATGCACTTAATACATGTGCAGTATTTTTAATGGGACTTAGTTTGGGTCTAAAACCAGATGAAATAAAAAATAAATTTGAAAGTTTTAAAGGTGCAAAATATAGATTAGATTTAGTTGGATATCAATCAATTGATAACTATCGAATTAATTTTTATTATGATAATGGTACACATCCAACTGAACTAAAATCAATACTTAGTACTATACCTTCTAATTATAATGTTTTAATAATATGGCATCCACATAAAAATGAACGTTTAAAAAATACATTTGACCAATGGATAAATGTATTTAATAATTATAAATTGATTGTAACAGAACTGATGCAACCAAAACCAATTAAAAGTACAGAAAAACTTTATTTAAATGATTTATTTGATAAATTAAATTGTAAAAACAAATCATTAATAAAATTATCAGATTTAGATACAGCTATTTTTAAAAATATAAATAGTAGTTATATTGACATTGTTATATCAGTTGGTTTAAGATTTGATGTATTTAAATCTATTAACCTTAAAATATAAAGATAATTGTCTAATCTGATTTATTATAATATAAATTTATAATTTTTTTCTTATAGGCTTCTATATATTTACAGCCAGAATTGTATAGAACTTTATAATCACCTAGTCTCTTTCCAGTAATCATTGTTAGAATAGTTGCAAGTATTATAACTAATTTTAACAAGACTGATTGATTTTTAATATAATACCTATCATATTCTACTATACGTGAAACTTTTTCTAAAGGTCCATTAATTTGGGCCCAACCAGTAACACCGGGTAATACTTGTACTCTATCATAAACTGATTCTGGTTCATTATCATAATCTTTTTTTATAAATGGTCTGGGACCAATCAAATTCATATCACCTTTTATCACATTTATAATTTGAATTAGTTCATCTAATCTACACTTTCTTAAATAATATCCTAATTTTGTAATAACATTATTATCCATTGTTCGTAATTTAATAATGTTAAATGGCTTTCGATCTTTGCCTACTCTCTCTTGAATAAAAAATGGCGTTTTACGTTCAACAACTAATATCAATAAAGATGTTCCAATAATAAGTGGGGATAAACAAAGACCAATTAGGATATGGATAAATTTATAAAACCAATATGAGTTCATTTATTAGTCTACAATTATATTAATTATTTATAATTAATATAATTTTAAATGTGTTTTATGTATATTACAATATTACCATATAGTGCATCTTTTTTCTGGTTCTAAATACATTTGATTTGCATCTGTTATATTGTAAATTTGATAAAATTCAGGAATGTTTTTAAGTATCCCATTTACTCTCAAACTACCAGGACTATGAGGATCAGTGACAACGCGTTGTTTAGCTTCATCGGGTCTAATATTAGTTCTCCATATTACAGCCCATTGTGTAAAAAAATTCTTTAACTCTTGATCATAATCTAATTCAGGATGGGTAGTCAAATATTCCTTTAAACAATCTAATGTAATAGATACACCACCTAAATCTGCAATATTTTCACCCAATGTTAATTTACCATTTATATTCATACCTTCAACTTGATAACAATTAAATTGTTCTTCTAGCTTTTTACTAGCTTCATCAAATAATGATTTATCATCATCTGTCCACCAATTGTTAAGATTACCTTCTGAATCAAATTTACAACCTTCATCGTCAAAACCATGTGTTATTTCATGACAAATTACAGCACCAATACCACCAAAATTACTTGCTAGACTACTTGATGGACTAAAAAATGGTTCTTGTAATATACCTGCTGGAAAAACAATTTCATTTAATGATGGATTATAATATGCATTAATAGTATGTGGGGTCATCCCCCATTCGGTATTATCAACTGGTTTATCATATTTTCTTAAATTTTTATTTGTAGCCCATTGATTACATTTAACAATACAATCAAAGTATCTTAATTTAGGCAATTTATCTTTTATATCATTAGTTTGTTCAGTTGTATTATTATCTGATTTTGTTGAAGGTGTTAAATGTTCTGAAATAAATACTAATTCGTCAAAATTTTCCCATTTATCAGGATAGCCGATTTTTGATGTAATCTTATTTAATTTTTCTAATGCTTTAATTTGGGTTTCCTTGCTCATCCAACTAAGTTTATTAATACGTTCAGCTAACTTGGCTTTCATTTGATTTATCATATTCAATACTAATTGTTTGGAATCTTCTGAAAAATATTTACTAACATATTTTCTACCCAATATTTCTCCAACATATGCATCAACTGTACCTAGTACTCTTTTCCATCTTGGTTTTTGTTCTTGTTGGCCAGATAATGACTTACCATAAAAATCAAAAATAATTTGATTTAAAACATCATTGGTATAAGATCCTGCCATTTTAAATAATTTTATTAATAAATATTCTTTCCATACTTGAATATTTGTATTTAATAGTTCATTTAACTTTTCAAAATATTTAGGTTCTGTTACTATAACATATTTGATTTTATTTACATCTAAATTAAGTTTCTTAAATTGTAATTCTATATTAAATGTTGGGACTAATTTAGATAGTTGTTCGATTGTATATTGATGGTAAATATTTGTTGGATCTCTTCTTTCTGTTTTTGATAAACGATAACTGGCCAAAATATATTCTAGGTTATAAATAGAACTTGTATCAATTTGATTATCTGAATCAAATGACATATTAGTTTGAATATAGCTTGCAATCTTAGTTAGATAATTTTTATATTCATTTCTTTTTGATTCCATTGATTCTAATAAATACATGTCTTTGTCGGGTAAACCTAAACCACTTGCATCCAAATAAATAACGTTAGATTTAGAATCTTCCATATCTGATGAAACATCTAATCCAAAAGGACATGAACATACATTTGTGTCAAACATATAATTAACTAATTCAGTAGTTGAATTAATATTTAATATTTCATTTACATGTTTCTCCAAAATATCTTTAATATTTTCTTGATTTAATTGTATGTGATCATTACCTAGTTCCCATAATAATTTTACTTTTGACCAATCAACCCAATTATCGTGATTAAATAAATTATCATTATCAAGAATATCACGGAGCTTAATTAATGTTTCATTTGATAAAACATTAAATGACCCCCACGCTGAATAATCATCAGGAATAGGATTTTCTGTTAACCATTTTTGATTTATAGCCAAATAAAAATCATCTACAACATTTGTACTTGTTACTTTATCCATATTTTTTATTATAATTTAATAATTAATAGTCTTTATATAATTTCGAAAATATATTATACCACACAATATGTATTTTATCTAAAAATAAATCAAACGAATCATAATCATTCGGATATATTGGTTCTGATAAAATAGTATTTATAGTTTCACCAATACTTACTGACATCTTCTTCTCATTAAATACTTTTTCTTTGTTTGAACTGATCATTATTTGTATAGGTAATTTATTGTATTCATAAATAGATTTTAATAATCCTGGTTTAATTAATTGTTTAACTTGGTCTAATTCAATTTCTGTATAATTTTTTCTGGTACCTTCTGGATAAAATAATATTCTATTTTTATAAGGTGAATTTGAACTCATAAATGATAATATTTGTTGAAAAATAACATTTCTTGAGTTATTTCTATTTATTATAATAAATCTTTTATCAATTAACCCTAAAACTGTTTCAAATAACATAATTACAAATGCAATTGTTCTTCCAATAATTGCAGAGTCTGATACATATGGATCATATGCGAAATCACACCATGTTCTATGATTTGCTAATATAAATCCTTTATCGATAAATTTTCCTTCAATATGATATTTAATTTTGAACATTGTAAAAAATACATAATTTACAATATAACCCCAAAAATTAGATTTAACTAATTTACCATTAGATAGTTTATTGAATAAAGAAACTGGTAATAATATTAATGGAAATATAATACAAAATAATACATACCATACTATCATATATATTAAACTAAATATGTTATAAATCATTATTATTAAAATACCTTTTACTTTATATATGTTGTATTTATTCTCATATACAATAATTTGATAAATTAACTATTTTAAATATTGAAATATATAAATATTATCTATGTAATTATAGATATTAATATAGATGGATAGCCACTATTATATTTTATTATCAAATAATCACGATAAATACTATGAATATTTTTGGTTAACATTCAAAGATTCTATTTACAAAAAAGTACCAACAAGTATTCAAGATAATTTTACAAATTGTTCTAAATTATTAAACCAACTACAAGCAGTACAAAATTATGATAGAATATTAGAAGAAATCAATGATTTTATTGAATTAAATATTAATCACATTATAGGATTTTTATATTCAATTCAAGAATATGGAATGATTAATCTTACTAGAACAAATATTCATCGTTTTATGAAAATATATCCATTATTTAAATTAAAATCTGTAGAATATGCAATCATTTCTGTTTTAATTTCTTATGAACAAAAAGATTATAATCCAAAATTTACAGATTTATATGATTTAACACATAAATATTTTAAAAATTGTATCAAATATAAAAAATATAATATTGGATGTATGGAATTATCAACTCAAATAGATTTAGAAATGGAATTGTATTATATTATTAATGAATGTATTCAAATTCAATATATTGCATTAATTAATAACCTATCTGAAATTGTTGATATGACTTATTTTTATAAACCAGAAATAGAAAACATAGCATTTTATAAACATACAAAAGCTCCTAAATTATTTAAAATCATCGAACAAAAATATCCAGATGAAATTATTATTAAAAAATATCCAAACACTAAAATAAAATTATAATAAAACATTTAAACAATTATGGTATATTATTTATATTATAAAATGGACATGGAATTATATCAAAAAGCTAGAACCGAATTTGTGAATGGATTTAAAAACTATTTAGTATCAGATGATATTTCTGAATTAGTAGTAAATATTGTTATACCATATTTTGAACCACTTGCATGTGATTTAGATGATATTATTGATGAAATATTTAATAATAATGACCAATCACAACAAACACTTGATTATATAGAGTTAGTTTTTAATAGTAAACTATATGATTCATTAATTGCAGTTGTAAAAGAACATTCTAATAACTCCAACTTAAATTATACTCATTATTTAATTATTTTAGTTGAATTTGTTAAATACAAAAAATATTTAATAATTGAAAATGCATTAAAAAGAATACACGATCATAATGATAATAATGATCATAATGAATCAACTAATAACAAATCATCAATTCTAGAAGATGTATTAGCTAAAGCAACCTTAGAAAGAAAACAATATTGTTTAGATAAAATTAAATCCACATATACAGATTTAGTTGATAATTATCCACAATTTACAAGCTGTATTAATGTTTCTACAGATTTAGTTCATGATAATAATTTAATTTAATTAAAATTTCGATATAAAAAATAATTATCAATTATATTTTATATGAAGAAAATTGTTTATATAGACGGAGTATTTGATTTATTTCATAGAGGTCATTTAGAATCTCTTGTTAAAGCTAAAAATATATTTAATGATCCAGATAATACATATTTATTAGTAGGTGTTGTATCTGATTCAGACTGTGCATCTTATAAAAGACAACCAATCATTTCTGAAATAGATCGTATAGAAATTGTTAAAAATATCAAATTAGTAGATGATATTATATTTCCATGTCCACTCGTTGTAACTATGGATTTTATTAAATCAAATAATATTGATCTTGTTGTTCATGGGTTTTGCGATGATAAAGATAGAGAAAAACAAAAAGAATTTTATGCCGAAATTAAGACTAAGGGTTATTTTCAAGAAATAGAATATTATTCAAAATGTTCAACCACTTCTATAATTAATAAAATTAAATCAAAATAGTCCAAATCCAGCCCAGTTTAAATTGACTCAACTTTTTATCAAAAAAATAAAGATTATTCAAATATATTATTTCAAATGAATAAATTTAATGATTTAGAGATATATATAATTATTTATTATATCCATAGTATAATAATGATAAAATTTTCCCAAGTTCATGAAGATCCAAATTTAGAATTATATCTACTCAATGAATTAAATAAGACCAATAATGCTACTAATGCTAATAATACTAATAAAGTCAAACCAAATATATTGTTAGTAGCATCAGGTGGTTCCACCGGTTTCTTTTTATTAAATGATTCTATTGGACAAATAGATATGATTGACTTTAATCCAAATCAAATCAAATTATGTAAAGACAAGTTAGAACTTATTAAATTAGATAATTTAGAAGAATTAAATAAATTAGAATCTTGTGGTATTTACGAAATGATGTTTCAAGAATTGGCAAAATCAAACCAACTAAACAAATCAGAAGAAATATTTAATAAAGAAAATTTAATAAAATATTTTGGATTAGAATCAATAAAGTATTCTACCAAAATAACCTTTTCAGAACATTTTCAAAAGGTTATTACCACTCTCAAATCTAAATATCCTATAAATAATTATTGGAGAAATCAATTAACTTGGGAATGTGCTAAACCTGTTGATCCAATTTACTGGCCTAATAAAATAAATATTGTTAATCATTATAATAAATTAAATTTTATATGTGATTCAGTAACTAATTATTTATTAACTAATACCAAAATCAAATATGATTTAATTAGCTTATCAAACTTAATGGACTGGATGGATTCTCAATCAATAATTCAACTATTACAAATTACAAGAACACGGTTAAATCCAAATGGTTATGTTATAATTAGAAAGTTAATTAGTGACCATAATTTAAATCAAATAATTTCTAATACTAAATTATTTAAAATAATTGAAACTGAATTAGAAGACTCAAGTTTACTATATACTGAATTGTATTTATTGCAATCTATTTAATATATTTAATTATAATCTTCATCTAAATAAAAAAGCGAATAGTGAAAATTATTTGTTTCACAATAAATATTAGTATAAAATTGAATAAAATAAGACATCGTATTTGATATCACATTAAAATCAATATTACTAACATTATTAAAAAATTCAATTGAATGTTTGACATCTAATAGTTCATGTAGAGAATAATGAACATCTAAAATAGCACCATTTTTATTACTAACATAATTATGAATAATATGACTAATAAATACATATGTTAATTCAATCGTTCCAAATGTCAATAATCTTTCATTAGTTGTGGATTTTACTACTGAATCTAAAAACATTTCAAAGTCAATAACACTTTTTGTTTTATTACAAATGTTATTTCCAGTATGTCCAATTTCTTTTAAATATTGAATAAAAGTATTAACATGTGAGTGTGTCTGATCCTCTAAACCAAATTCATCAGACCAATTTTTTTGATAAACATTTTTAATTGTTTGATCTGATTCTAAATATATACAATCAGACATTACTGACCCCCACTTTTTAACTGCCCAGAAAAATGGTTCTTGATATTTTACAAATTCACTTAATTCCATTTGATTTTTAATTAGTTTACTAAAAAATACATTATCAAATAATAAATCCAATCTATGTTTAATATGGTCAATAATTGGATTTAAGTTGGGATTTAAATCTAAATGTAGATCCGAGTAAATAGTTTCATTTAAAAGTTTGTTTATACTATCAATATTATAAACAATTATTTCCGATGATGTCATTTAGATACTATATATTAATAATCACCTTAATCCTTTATCTATTTTATTACTATAAAACAATAAATATTCATTTGATTAATTCATTTAATCAAACTAATGAAATAATTGAACAAATTAATATATTTGAAAAATCTATGAGTCATAAGTATCCATTGGCTAATGATTTTTTTACAATTGACCATGGTAACAATTACTTTAATTTTTTTAATAAGCTTGGTTCAGTTAATTATTATTATCAAAAAGAAAAAAATACAAATAATGTTAATGCAACTGCTTGTTCAGTATTAAGGACTTTTAATGGTTTAGGTCCACAATCAAATTCAATAAAAGCCTGGTATATATGTGATTTGAAAGTGGATCCAAAAGCAAGAGGTGGTGGATTTAGTTATAATTGTTTAATTAAAGGATTAATACCATCATATTTTAAATCAAATAAATGTTTTGCTATATGTATGCAACCAAATGTTCCAGTTGAAAAGTTATCTAAAAATTTGTATTGGCCAAAAATTAAAGCAACAAGTTCAATAAATATTTATTTATTGGAATATTTAGATTTGATCAATTATTTAAAAGACATTATAAATTATTTTGAGTCTGGTATTGAATTTGAATCAAATATGGGTGTTAAAGATATTATATTAGAATCAACCCGGGAACCATTAGATGTTTTACACATAAAAAAAGCAACTAGTTTAACTAATTTAACTGATAATCAAATATCAATACCAGACCCAAAATATAAATTTTTTCTAACACTAATAAATAACCAACAATATAATCAAATAAACAATAAATTAAAATCCAAATTATTTGGGTCTGCACTTATTTATTCATATAATATGGATAATTTTGACTGGAAATTAATAAGTTCAGCTGATATCTAAATTTAATCTAATTTAATAAAACAATATTATTTTGAAAAGATAACTTATATTAAGTTTATACATAACCAGCATAATGATGACAAATTTTAACTATTAAAAAAAATTCTCCAAGTTTTTATTAAAAAAAATAAAAAAAATTTCGCGCGTGAACTTGGGTGGAACTTTAGTTCCAAATATTTCCATTTTTTTTCATCAAAGCCAAATTTTAATGGAACTATTTGTATAGATGGGTCACATCATACATACTAATTTTAACAAATATTATATGATATATATTATGTAATAATCATATAATATATATTATGGTCTAAAAAATATTCCGGTGGTAAAAAAGTGGTAAAAAGTGGTAATACGGTGGTAAAAAAGTGGTAAAATTTTTACCACCGGAAATTTCCATATAAAAAAATATTAAGTTAATTAATAAATGAATGATAATATTCAAAATATTTTTGGTTGTAATAGTTGTAATCTAACTTATAAAACAAAAAATGGTTTATGGAAACATCAAAATAAGTATCATTTGAATGAAATAATATCAAACTCTGACCAGGATATTCAGGTTAACAAAGAATACAAATGTGAATATTGTGATAAAGTTTATAACAATAAATACAGTAAATATAAACACAAAAAAATATGTGAAAAAAAGGATCATGCTCAAATTGATGAATTAAAAACATCATTTAATGAACAAATTGATAAATTAAAATTAGAATTAGAAAATGTTAAAAATAAATCTGGTAAAACAACAATTAATAATATAAATAAAGGCGTAATTAACAATAATAAAAATAATGTTTATAACTTTTTAACAAAACCCGGAGAAGAAAACTTGAATATATTGAATGAAAAAGAAGTTGAACATATATTAGAACAAGAAATGAATTGTCTTGTTTATTTAGTAGAATTTTTAAATTTTAATAAAAAACATCCTGAAAATCATTCATTTTGTACAACAGCATTAAATGATAAATACATAAGCACATTAAATACAGAAACCCTAATGATTGAAAAGATGAGGAAAAAAGATTTTTTTGATTCAATGTTGAATAATGGTGTTAAAAATATTAGGTTTCTATATGATAAACTAAAATCTAAAAAAACTCCAAAAGCATTAAGATTCAAACAAACAATTGATAATTTAACAGAATATGTTGTTGTAAATAATAAAGGAAAAAAAGCATATGTGGAAATGATGAATACCTTAACTTTTAATAAAAGACATATTACTCAATCAACATGGTTTCAATTAATGAATAATCAAATACCAATAAAAACCGATAATGACAATAATTACAATGAATCAAATAAAAATGCCAAATCAACAACTAAACCAAAAAATAAATCCCTTTTTATAATTCCAGAATCAGATAAAAATACTACCACAGATTCAAGTTCAGAAACTGAAACTGATCCTGATTCTAGTTCAGATACAGATTGCGATGAATCTAATAATGAATTACCAGAAATTAAAATTAAGGGAAAAATATATTTATTAGATGGTGATAAATTATATAATATTGATTCAAATGGTTCTAAATCAAATTTATATGGAATATTAAATAACCGTAAAGTTATTAAAATAAATTAATAAATCTTATCAATGTTGTTAGACGTAAAAACATTGATAACACAACCAAAATCTTGAAAATCTTTAAAAAGAACATAATACAAAATATAAGCATCTGGGTAATTAGCACGAAGATGGCGAATCTTCATAATTTTACCAACTGAACTAACCGGTACAATTGGCATATCTTTTGGATTTTCACTATAGACCGGTTCACCAGTAACTAAAACTTGATCGGTCGTGTCCAACAAATCATCTTCGTCACTTTTTAGATGAATGCGTTGGGTACTAATACCAGTTATATCAGATGTGGTATTTGTGTTGACAACGATATATTCATCTTCATTAAGAACACGATGAACTTGAATTGGGTTTGGAGTGAATTCATTTTCTTGATTGTTGACATCACCAAGAAAAACATAATCATCATTTTGATTATTTCCAACAAATTCAGGTTCAAAATATTCGGTATTGGTAATTACAGTTGGTTGATAATAGGTTACGTGTTGCTCAATTTCCATTAAATTTTAGTTTACATATGAATAATACATATATTTTTTCAATTTTTTATATATTAGGTTTATAGTACAGATTTATATATTATTTATTTTACAGCGGGGACTATTTTAAATGACACGATTTAAAATTATTCCTTATAAATTTTCGGTTTTTTAATATATTTGGTTTTATTTTTAATAATATCATCTTTTGTTTTAATTAAAGATGATTTAAAATAATTTTCAAAAGTTTTTAATTTAATATTTTTAATAGATTTATTAATAGAAACCTTAATTAAATTATAACTCATAGGTTCATCTTTTTTCATATAATGTTTTAGTTGATTAAATAGCTTTTCTATTGGGTTGAGATAATGACAATAAGGAAGAATATGCAAATAATCATTTCCAGATTGTATTATATAATTTTTAACTAACTGATTTCTATGACAACTTGCATTATCCATTAATATTAATTTTTTCTTTCTATTAACTAAAAATCTTTTTAGAAATTCAATAAATCTACAATGGTCTGAACCTCCTTTTTCATATAAAATCCAATCTAACACACCTTTATTAGTAATTGCCATAATTAAAGTATATTTTACAAAAACTTTATTATCTTTTGTTATTTTATTTAATCTTTTACCTATCTCTTTTCTCCCACGAGATATATGTAATCCAATTGATATGCTTGTTTCATCTATTGATATTATATTATCTAAATTATACTTTTTTATTTTTGAATAAAATTTTTTATATTCTTCCTTATAATTAATTGGTTGATTATATCTTGTATCTGGTTTATGTGTTATTTGAACTTTTTTATAAGTTAAATTAGCATATTTAATTATATTACTTAAATGAGTTTTTGATAATTTTATATCATTAAATTTTTTATGAAAATATCCTAATATATCAGTTAATGTTATGAATGGTTTCAGTTTGATTAAATCAATAATAAAATTAACATGAGATTTTGTAATTTTATATGATCCTTCTTTTCTATGTTTATTTTCAACTGTTCCATATTTAATATATCTTCTTACCCATCTAACTAAACTATATTTAGAGCATTTATAAATTTTACATGTATCTCTTAAACTAATATTATTATAATTATCCAAATAATATTCAACTGCAGATAATTTATAATCTGTTGATTTATGCTTTCCCATATTAATAATAAATATAATTAATAATTAATTATATTTAAGATTTAATTAATCTCAAATGTCTTTTACTTTCATTATGTTTATTAAATGATGATTCCGTAAATACTCCAAAATCACAATAATCACAATAATATTTAAATTCATTTTTTCGTTGTTCTTTAGTTGAATGATTATTTAATAAATGAGTTAAATGATTATTTTTATTAGTTGATTTAAATTCACATTCATTACATTCAAATATTTCTTTCTCTTTTATAATTTTCTTACCTCTACTACCTGTTTTATGTAATTCTGTTTCATAATGCTGTAATAATGAATGTTTAATATTAGTACCATAATTACACTTTTCGCAAAAATGTTTGTATTCAGTCATTAATAATATTAAATGTTGAATATTCTTTAAGATATTTTAATAAATTTTTTTTCAAGTTTATGTTTTATTTTAATTGAAAATTTATTTATAATAATAGACATTAATTTATCAGCATAATTATTAAATAACATAGTTTTATCTAATAGTTCTATTTTTTTACAACTAACTGCATTAATTGACGCTTCAGATAATATTTGAGATATTTTAATTATTATTGTACTTAATGGATGATTTATTAATTTGATAAATTTTTCATAATCTATATCAATAATTATATTATTGATATTTTGTTGCCAATTATTATTTATAAAAAATATATCATTTTTATATTTAATATAAATAAGTTCGATTATATTATTTTCAGTTGGTTTTTCATTTTCTAATATAAATGTAAAAATATTTTTATCATCATCTAATATATCCTTAAAATACAAGTCAAATAATTGTTCTATTTTATCTGTATTAGTGCATTTATATTCTGTTACTTTTTTAATAATAATATTGATATCATCTATCATTTCATTATAATTTC
>JACCEC011653508.1_pt1 | contig 17375 bp, 8 predicted proteins | sample 7450121 | NCBI WGS metagenome assembly JACCEC01 (sample SAMN15323455, study PRJNA562643) | freshwater metagenome | isolation source: river surface water | place: USA:Blue River Watershed | collected 2017-08-18 | reverse complement strand
TTTGGGGTTGCAGTTCTGTTACTAATTGATGCCAGTATGCTGTGGGTAAGTCCAAAACTGTTAACTGCCATTTTTGACAACACCGCCAAAAATCATCGCTGGAGTTGAGCATTTCTTCAGTGCGTAAGACTAAGGTTGCACCAAAAGCAAGACAGGGGAAGATTTCTTCTATGGATGTATCAAAACAAACAGAAGCAAATTGTAGAACCCGATCTTGAGCATTAATACCATACTCATCAATGGCAGTGGTGACAAAGTTCAACAACGAGCGATGTTCTATCATTACCCCCTTGGGTTTACCCGTAGAACCGGAGGTATAAATAATATAAGCCAGGTTATTCAGTTGAACGTCACTAACTGGGTTGGCTGGACTTTGGGTAGCGATTTTTGCCCAATCTGTATCTAAACAAATGGTTTTTCCGCTATAACCTGTTAGTTTTTCCTGGTATCTATTTTGTGTGAGTAAAATACCAAGTTGGGTATCTGCGATAATCTCAGCTATGCGTTCTTGAGGATAGGCAGGATCAATGGGAACGTAAGCACCACCGGCTTTAAGAATACCCAATAAACCCGCAATCATTTCTAAGGAACGATCAACACAAATACCTACCAAAGTTTCTGGTTTAACTCCCAAACTCTGTAGATAGTGGGCGATTTTGTTAGCGCGATCGCTCAATTCTCGGTAAGTTAATTTTTTACCATCCTGTGCTACAGCTACGGCATCCGGTGTTAATTCTACTTGCAGTTCAAATACATTATGAATACACAAACTCTGTGTAGTTTCCCTCTCTGTTTGATTCCATTCCCCTAATAATTTTTTTTGTGATGCGGTAATTAGAGGTATTTGGCCAATTTGTTGATCTGGGTTAGCGATCATCTCAATTAATACCTGTTCATACTGCTCTAGCATCGCTTCCATGCTTTCAGCATCAAACAAGTCGCTGTTATATTCCAAATCTAGGGTAATTCCTTTTGCTCCCGTTTTCGCACCGTGCTGGACGCTTTGTTCAAACCGGGGGATAACCAAGAAATCAAGATCAAACTTGGCAGATTTGTTACTAGCTGGTTCATGCAGGATGAAGTCAAAGCCAGGGAATTTTAAATAAGGCTTGGCAGAGTTATGGAAACTGAACATCACCTGAAATAGCGGATTATGGCTCAAGTTGCGAACCGGTTTGACCGCTTCTACCACTTTATCAAAGGGTACATCTTCGTTAGCATAAGCTTCCATTGTTATTTGACGCACCCGATCAAGTAATTCCCGCACTGTGGGATTTCCTGAAACGTCGGTACGTAAAACCAAATTATTCACAACCATACCCATGATCTTTTCAATCTGGTGCATCCGGCGATTAGCAACCGCAGAACCGATAAAAATATCATCTTGTCCAATGTAGCGATGCAACTGGATGATGAAAGCCTCCAACATCGTCATAAATAAGGTTGCACCTTGCTGATGACTGAAAGCTCTCAGGGATTCGCATAAATCAACGGGTAATTCCCTCCTGGCGTGTTCGCCATTATAGGTTTGCTCTTTGGGACGTGGGCGATCGTAAGGCAATTCCAACAACGGCGGCATTCCTGCTAACTGTTGTTGCCAATACACTAACTGCGCTTGAGCTTCTGGAGTTTTCGCCCATTCACGCTGCCAAGTGGCAAAGTCAGCAAACTGGTAACTTAATTCCGGTAATGGGGAAGGTTTACTCGCCCAGAAAGCTTCATACAGTTCTACCAACTCACTTAAAAAGACGTTAAATGACCAGCCATCATGCGCCATGTGATGTTCCACATGGGTCAATATATAATCCTGGTCGCTTAACTGAAATACCGCCCATTGCACTATGGGTAGTTGGGTTAGGTCTAGGTGTGTGAGCAGTTCTGCCTCTACTAACTTTTGTGCCTCTATTTGTCGTTCTGGTTCAGGAATGTGCCGCAGATCAACGACTCTAAAAGCCGCTCCCGGATGTGGGTGAATTACCTGATATAGCCTACCATTCACCTCTTGATAAGTTGTCCTGAAAATTTCATGCCGTCTGACAATCTCATCTAGAGAACGTCGTAGAGCTTCAAAATCCAGTTTGCCTCTAATGTCCATTGTGGCCTGAAATTGATAGGCGCTGTTTTCTGGCGCTAATTTATGGACAAAGTAAATCCGCTCTTGGGAAAAGGAAACTGGTACAAGGCCTTCATGGGCAATGTGTTGAATAGTAGGGCGTTCCCATTGAATTTCTTCACCACCTTGGGCAATGAGTTCAGCGACAGCAGCTATGGTGGGGTTAGCAAATACTTGAGCAAAAGATATATTGACTGAGAAAATTTCCCGCGCCCGAGAAATCATTTGCGTCACAATCAGGGAGTGACCACCCAAACAGAAAAAGTTATCGTTGACTCCCACTACATCCAGTCCTAATAACTCAGTCCAGAGAGTCGCTAACTGTTCTTCAATAGAGTTACAGGGTGCAACAAAAGCTTCTTCTAAATCGGGGCGTGTTCGAGCGGGGGCTGGCAAACTACGACGATCAACTTTACCATTGGGGGTCAAGGGTAAGGAGTCCAGCACCATCGAAGCGGCTGGAATCATGTAAGCGGGTAGTTTGTCTTCGAGGAAGCTTTTTAAGGTTGTGGCGGTAACTGGGGATTTTTGATCGGATACAACATAAGCAACTAACCGTTTATCACCAGGAACATCTTCCCGGACAATTACTACTGCTTGTTGTATATCTGGGTGTTGACTTAAAGCTGCTTCAACTTCTCCCAGTTCAATCCGAAAACCGCGAATCTTGACTTGGTTATCAACTCGCCCCACAAACTCAATATTACCGTCTGGTAAATAACGCGCCAAATCCCCTGTTTTATACAATTTTGGATTTTGGATTTTAGATTTTGGATGATGAAACGGATGAGAAATAAATCTTTCTGCTGTTAATTCTGGGCGGTTGAGGTAGCCTCGCGCCAAACCATCACCACCAATATAGATTTCCCCTGGAGTACCCACTGGAACAGGTTGTAGTTGCTCGTTTAGTATATATATTTCTGTATTGGATATGGGGCGACCAATGGGTAATGTTATTGCTCCTTCCGGTACGTCTTCCACTCGATACGAACAAGAGAACGTTGTACTCTCAGTTGGTCCATAAACGTGCAACAATTCCTGTGGTGCGCCATGTGTCAGCACTGCTCTAACTGTTTTTGAATCTACAGCTTCACCGCCAAATAATAAGTATCGCAGGTCTTTAAATGCCTGGGGTACAATGTTGGCTAGTTGATTAAATAAGGCAGTGGTTAAAAATAAGATGTTAATTTTTTGTTCACTGATGTAGTCAGCAAAATCCAGGGGCGAAAGCAGAACATTTTGCCGAATACCAACTAAGGTAGCTCCATGTAAGAGAGAACCCCAAATCTCAAAGGTAGCTGCATCAAATGAAGTATTTGAGGATTGGGATACGCGATCGCTCTCTGTAAACTGTACATAATTTGTGTTACATACTAAGCGATTTACAGCCCGATGCGGTACAGCAACTCCTTTTGGTGTGCCTGTAGAACCAGATGTATAAATCACATAAGCTAGATTTTCTGCTGTGACATCACTGGTAGGATTTTCTGGATTTTGGCGATCAATTAATTCCCAATCTTGATCTAAACAAACTGTTTTTACACCACTCTCAGAAAAGCTTTCTACAAATTTTTGCTGGGTTAACAAAACTTGTACTTGGGAATCTGAAAGCATGAATGATATCCGTTCTTTGGGATAGCTGGGATCTAGCGGTAGGTAAGCTGCACCTGCTTTGAGAATACCCAATAAACCAACGATCATTTCTAGGGAACGTTCCACAGAAATCCCTACTAAAACTTCTGTTCCTACACCTAAAGATTGTAAATAATGAGCTACTTTATTGGCTTGGTAATTCAACTCTTGATAAGTAAGTTTTTGATTATCAAAAACAACAGCAATATTGTTTGGGGTTTTTTCCACTTGTGCTGCAAATAATTCATGGATGCACAAATGTTGAGGATAATCTACTGTGGTATTATTCCATTCCACCAATATTTGCTGTTTTTCTTTATCAGTTAAACCGGGCAAATTCTCAAGATTATCAGTTGAGTTAATCACCATTTCTTCCATGAATTTTGTATATAAATTGATATTTTTGCTGTGTTAAGAACCGATGAATATTTGCTGCTTTAATGATTGGCTATCATCTTGAGACTTTCTCAAAAACATGACTGTTTTGATTGTTAGATTTGGAAGCATTCCAACTTTGTAAAAATAAACTTGCACATTTGCTATGCTCCCTTAGATTTGATTTTTAGAGAAATGGCCTTTGAGGTATTAATAAGGTATAATCGAACTCAGAGGCCATTTTTATATTATCTCTAATTTTGGTGAGATTGTTTTTACCAAGGTAGAAATTTAAAACACACCTTTATTTAGTGGCATTTATTTAAGAATGTCACCAAATTTGAGGATGAAATTATGCTTCTACTGCTACTTCTTCATCTTCGTCCACAATTTCTACTGTTCTTGGTTCTTCCACCACTTCTGATTCTGTCACTGTATTAGGTTCTGATTCTACGTGACTTATCAATTTGGTTTTTAGCTCGTCGGAAATGGGTAAATCGTTGATTTCTTTGACGAGCGCTCTGATAGATTCGTTTTTAGTCCGTTCTGAATAAACTGCTTTGAGAATAGCTTCAAAACCAAAATCTCCTATCAGGTCTCCTACTACTCCTACTAAACCCAGTAAACCTATACCTCCCAGGATACCAAAGGGTCCACCTACTGATGTGAGCGCCGCTACAATGGCAGCATTACTACCTGAGTATGATATTGCCATCACTACAAGAATTATGCCAGGAAGACCTAGACCAGCTAGTATTCTTACGATTTCGTCCATCATTTTGATTACCTACAGTCCTTAATTTGTTGGTTAATTGTTGGTTAATTGTTAGTTAAAATTTGCTTGGTGGTATGAGATTGAATTATCTAGACTAAGGAAGATAAGTGTCTCTTGAGAGTAAATCCAGATAGTTTTTAACATTCTCTTTCCTATTCAACCTCAATCTATACAAATCGTCAATTCAATAATTAGTTAGTAAACACTAAAAATCAGGAATTTTATCACAGCCAACAATTCGCTGACAAATTGAAAGCTCAAATATGATTTTGGTATCTAATAGATATAATCCATTATTTTAACTAATAACATGATTGTTTTCTATTTTTACAGATGATGCATTTACAGTTCTTAGGGATGGTAAATATTTTTTGCTTGCTGATTTTAGATAATCTTGCAATTTTAGTTTCAGATCTGGGCAAATTGGTAAATTTTCAATTTCGTAGATTAGCGATCGCAAAGTTTCGGTTTTGCTACGTTCTGAATAAACGGCTTTGAGAATAGCTTCAATCCCATAATCTGCGATGAGATCACCTACCACCTTTGTCAGCCCAAGTAAACCTATCCCTCCAAGAATACCAAATGGTCCTCCTGCTGCTGTTAGCACGACAACGATAACACCATTACTACCTGCTGATGCGAATGCTAGAACTAAGAGAATGATGCCCGGAAGACCTAAACCGGCAAGTTTTTTCACAATGTTATCCACTGTAATCTCCTAACATTTTGATATTATTTCTTGAATCAAGAATTAATCGAGATTATGGCTTATTTTGCCTTTTATCGCGGAAATGGCCACCGTTCTAGGAGATGCTAAATAATTTTTCCCTGTAGGATCACCACTGCGTCCTTTAAAATTACGATTGGTTGCATAAACCCCCGTTTCTTCTTTGTTTAAAACGCCCATTCCAGAATTAATACAAGCACCACAACCTGATTTGAGAATCTTTGCTCCTGCTTGGGTAAAAATGTCCATATATCCTAATGATTCTGCTTTTTCCCGAATTTCTACGGAAGCAGGAACAATGAACAAGTCTACACCTTCAGCTACTCGGCGACCTCGTAAAACTTCGGCTGCTTCGATTAAATCGTATAATTTACCTCCTGTACAAGAACCAATAAAGGCTTTGGTAATTGGAGTTTCTTCTAGCTGACTAATAGGTACTACTTGATCTGGTTTGGGAGGACGGGCTACTTGTGGTTCTAGATTACTGAGGTCAAATTTATACACTTTTTCATATTCGGCATCAGCATCGCCAACAAATTCTTCAAATTCTTGATCAGAGCGACTTCTAACATAGTCGCGGGTTGTGTCATCGGGAACAATTAAGCCACAGATTGCTCCACACTCAATGGCCATATTGGCAAGGGTTAGGCGTTCATCAAATGGCATTTGTTCGAGTATTGACCCTCTAAACTCCATGACCTTGCTTGTACCACCAGAGCAACCAATTTGTCCCAGGATAAACAAGATAATATCCTTGGCACTGATATTGGCGGGTAGAGTTCCAGATAAATCAAATACCAATGTAGGGGGGACGCGAATCCACATATCCCCCATAGCATAGATATTTGCCATGTCTGTAGTCCCTACACCTGTAGAAAAAGCTCCTAATGCCCCGTAAGTACAGGTATGGGAGTCTGTACCGGCAATGATCATTCCTGGGCGGACAAATCCTTTTTCTGGTAGTAAAACGTGGCAAATACCAGCAGCTTCACCGGGGGAAACTACATCAAATAAATGACATCCTTGCTCTTGGGCAAAGTCTAGCATTTCCTGATACATGACATTGGCTTTTTGATCATTGCGAATGTCATTAACTTGGATAAAATGATCTGCTACTAATACTACCCGTTGAGCATCCCAGAGTTTTGCTTCTTTTCCGTAATTTTTATAAAATGTCGTGGCTACAGGTCCTGCTACCGCATCATGGGATAAAGCTAAGTCAACTTGAGTAAAAACCACTTCTCCGGGACGGACATAAGCATTACCTGAAGCTTTAGCAAGGAGTTTTTCTACTAACGTCATGGGTCGTTGGGGAGTGACACTTTGAGGAATGGTAATTTTTCCCTGACGACGCTGATGATTAAATGCTATGAGTCCACCTGCTTGGGCGATCGCATCAACTACAGGATTCTCCTGTTTTTCCTCTAAAATTTCTAAATTTAAGCCAATATTGATACTATTGCGATAAAAAATTTCTGCAAATGATTTGGCCTGTATTTTTTCAATTCCCGCAGCTTTCAAAGCGACAGGGGCAATTTCTCGACTAGAACCACAGCCGAAATTTTCCCCGGCAACAATCACATTATATTTTAATAACTCTCCTACTCCTATCAAATGTTCTAAAGCATATTGTTTTAAAATATCAGGATCATAAGTTGTAGCTCGATTAGCAGGCATAATATCATCCGTATTAATATCATCCCCTAAATATAAAACTTTGTTATTCACTTCTTCATTGATAGGACTCATGCAACACCTCAATTTCTAAATTTTGTAAATTATAAATTTCTTCTAGCAAAAGCTGTATTAATTGTTCTGTATTGACTAATATTTCTTCCCCTTGAGGAGATAAATCAGCAGTCCGATATCCCTGAGCCAAAACTCGATCTTGTGCTGCCATAATTCTTTGGGCGGCTCTTTTTTCCCCCCACTGCTCTAGCATTAAAACACAAGCTCCAATCGTTCCTAAAGGATTAGCAATTCCTTTACCAGCTATATCTGGCGCAGTACCGTGAATTGCTTCGTATAGTCCAAATCCGTCGCCATTGAGACTGGCTGATCCTAATAAACCTAGAGAACAAACTAATGCTCCGCCAATATCGCTAAGAATATCTCCAAACAAATTGCTGGCCAAAATTACATCAAATCTCTGGGGATTCATCACCATTTGCATGGCTAAATTATCCACTAACATTGGTTCGACCACAACATCAGGAAATGCGGTTGCTTCTTCTTGCACTAAACGAGTCCAAGGCAAATTAGGTAAGGCATTTTCTTTATGAGCTACTGTTAGTTTTCCTCGCCGTTGTTGGGCTTTTCCCAAAGCTTGGCGAGCAATGCGCCGTATTTCATGATCGTAATAGAGCATGGTGTGGTAGCCATAAGCTCCTTTTTCATCCGAACCACGTGCAGCAGATCCAAAATAAATTCCACTGACTAATTCTCGAATTACGAGTATATCCAGTCCTTTAATTTTCTCTGGCCGTAAGCTAGATTTATGGACTAAGCTATCAACAATCCGAATGGGACGTAGATTGCAAAAAAAGTCATAATGTTTTCGCAATTCTAGCAGTCCACCCTGGGTAACTGCACCAAATACAATACCATCAGATCCATTACATAGCTCGGCTGTAACTTGGGGAAAATAACTACCAAATTTCTCTAAGGCTGTTGCACCCAGCCAACCATAATCCACATTCAGGGTAAATCCTTCCAGGTTAGCCACTTGCTGCAAAACTTTCAAGGAAGCCTCTACAACCTCTGGACCAATCCCTTCCCCCGGAATAGCAACAATGCGATAAGACTGATTCCTTAATGACCTCATTTTTTCTTACTTTTTAGCTTATGAGGATTCATCTCTGTTGAAACTTTCAAAACTGAACTTCCCCTCGGTAACAACGCTGGCATCCCTTTTTTCCCATATTTTTCCTGAGAATACAAGGACAGTTAAGATAGTTAAGATTATTTACGATTAATTACAAAAATTAATCCTATTAAGTAGGATAAGATAATTTTATGGCGTTTACCATGTTCCGTGTTAAGCGTTCCCTGTTCCCTAAAACGAAAAAACTTTGCACCTCCATGGGAATGGTTATATGTGGAACTCCCATTTGATTTTTGATACTTTGCGTGATAGCAGGGTTATGAACTCTCCAAACCCCTTTAATTAATTCTTGATATTAACAGACATTCCTAAAATCTTGATATTACCATTGTTTTGACTGATTTTCACGGATGTTAGTTCTTGATTTAATAAATAAAACCTGCCCGTCAAACTAACTGAATTATAAACTCCTTTCTTAGATTTTTTCAACGTAATTGTGGCTTTTTTTTGATTATCCACTCCTTTGAGGATAAGAAGATCCCCAAAGTTAAAGCTACCCGATGCAGTTAATGTTTGACTATTTACTTTGGCGTTAATGTTGGCAATATTGTAACCCAAAAAATTGAGATTACCTACAATAGTAGCACCAGTTTTGATATTTCCCTGATTGTCTTTACCAAGGCTGACTGTAGCACCATTGAAGGCTAAAATGCCGAAATCAAAATCATTTTTTGCTTTCAATCCTCTTTCATTGAGGATGATACCTACGGCATTGAATTTTTTACCTAAAATAGTTAGATTACCTAAACCAGAAACTTTTCTCTTGGTTAAGTCAACTTTCAATTTAGGAACATTCAATTTAACAATATTCACTAAATTTAAAAATACATCTTTGATGAAAACATCTTGAACGTCAAATAATAATTTCCCCTTACCTAACCCTTGATTAAAGGCGGTGATCTCTACTTCACCTGTAGCATTTTGTTGATTTAAATTTACTGTTAGTAGGGGAATATTGAGGCTTAAAAAACCAAGTAAATTGATTCCCAGATTGTTGATGTTAATACTATTTTGACTAATATCAAAGTTAATACCTGCTAGGGTATTACCTAAGAGAGAAATTTTTCCAAAACCACTACCACAGCCAGTTTTAATATCTATAATTAAATCATCAACATCAAGACTTATCAGATTAGCTAAATTTAAGTCAAAGTTTTTAAAGATTGTCTTTGTCGCAGTAATTTTAAATTCTACATTGGCAATTTCGTTACCAAGTAACTCTACATAACCATCTCCCTGAAGATACTGTTCTGTGGGTGTAACTTTTAAAGCTAAATCTAAACTATCATCATCTACTCCTCTGATTTTGGCAAATCCTAAGTCTATTTCAAAAACTTTTAACGAACCACTAATATTATTTAAATTTGTGTCACCTTGCAGAAGTAAAATCGCTTCATGACCCCAAGCGTTAATTTTACCATTAATTTCTAATCCTTCTGATATGGGTTGTCCTGCAATGATGGTCGGAAAGGGAACATATTTAATCAATGGGTTGCGTTCTCCGTCTGCATCTGCATCAACTGATTCAATCTGCAAATTATCTAAGGTTTCTAATAATGACAATGCTTTGTTAACTAAATCTGTGGAAAATCCTGCTTGTTTTTCAATAAAAGAGGTAACTGGACCTTGCCACAAATCTATTAAACTAACGGGTTGCTTGACAGTTAAAACTAAGGCTAATCTTTTAGGATCATTAGTATCTATCAGAAATGCTACTTCTATGTCTATTTCTTCCCATCTTAAGTCACCAATGAATCCGAAATTATCAAAGTAAGGTGGTAAGTATGTTCCCCCACCTTGGAATCTGAGATTACGTAGTTCTGTTCCATGCAATCCATAGGGGTTATGCCAGGTTTTCTCACCCTGTTGATAAAAATACGCTGTTAAAGATTCAGGTTCAAGGGAGAGATTACCTGCGAGAAATAGTTTAGGTTCATCTTCTTGACTGGGATCATAACCTTGAAGAGTTAAATTTCCCGTTAATCCAAATCTTGTTTGTAAATCAGAATCAATATTTAATTCGAGTAGTAAGTTATTAAAATCTGCTTGCAATGGTGGTTGATAAAATAAGTTTCTTTGTCCTTTAATATGACTTGTTAAACATATTTCTCCTGTAGAATTGATGCTAATTAATCCGGCTAAATCCCTAATCTCTAAATATTCGTATATAAATTTACTTAGATTTTTGGAAATGGTTTGTAAATTAATATTTCCAATAAAATTCAATCCTTGGTTTAAGTTAATATTACCTAATTCTTTATGAAGGTAATTATGATTATTATTAGATATAATTAACTCTGCTTCGTCTAAATTGAAATTACTGATGATCGGAACTTCATTTATCAATTTACTAAAACTATGATTTAATTGATATTTTAAAATAGGATTTTTACTAAAAACTAATTCTATATTTTGATTATTTACTAATCCCTGTAAGTAAATTTCTATTTTTTGACCATTTTTATATATTTTACATTTTGGGTTAATTATAATAATTTCATGTCCACCAAATACTTGTGTAATAATTCTCTCGAAGATCACATTTATGTATTCGACTTCACTATGAATGTCAAAAATTTTATCTAAATCTAGCCGCACATCATCATCTAAATCTATGTAATTCAACGTATCTAATGTAAATGATTTTACATCTTGTAAAACTTCTAGTTTTAATTTGATCTCTTCAGGTAGGACAATGGTTGCTAGATCAAGACTATTAGACATAAGTTAAGGTATACGGAGATTAAAGCTGGTAAATATTAGTATATTTTACGATAATTCAGTTATGATGGATGCGGAATTTACTGAATAGAGAAACCTATTGCCTGTTTCCAGGGGATAATTTCCAGATCACTTCCGAAATATGTTGATTTTATATTACCACTATCTATGGATTGATTTTTTACCATAAATCAAGGCAACGCACCTTATTTTTCAAATGCTTACTGGGCAAAGGTTTCAAGATTTGTGAAATTTTGTATCAAAAAATTGAATAGGATTTACGCATTGACAGGGTGACAAAATAGTGAGTTGATAAATATGGGTAATCTAGTCATAGGTATCCGACAATTGGGGCATTGAAACCTTTCATCGTGCCATAAAATATATGGGATTTATCAGTTTATGGTTAGAGTTTATACCCAAATATAGCAACTTGCAGATTAATCAGGTACAAACTGTAATCATAGAACTCTTGTGGTAGAGGCATCTTGTCTGTAATGTATGTGTATCACTCAGATTAAATATGCTGTATATTACAGTTGTTTAAGTTTTATACACTTGCCTAGAAGTTCCTATAAACTAATTTTGCTTGGGTACTTAAAACTCAAAAACCTGAACTTTTGATTGACAATCCCTATGAAAAGCCCAGAAAACAAATCCAACAACCCAAATACTTCTACTGATAATCAATTACCTTTACCACCTGGAAACTTAGGTTTACCTATTATTGGTGAAACAATTAGTTTTTTAACAGATAGAAATTTTATTAAGAAGCGACAAGAAAAATACGGTAACGTGTTTAAAACTAACATAATTGGTATTGGTAATACAATTATAATGCTAGGAGCAGATGCAAACCGCTTTATATTTAGTGGTGAAAATCGAAATTTTACAGTTCTAGCAGATAATAAGAATGCTTCAGACGTGTTGGGTCCTGCATCTTTAGCAATGCAAGCAGGAAGCATACATCAAACTCGACGTAAATTATTAGCTCAAGCATTTCAAACACGAGCTTTAGCCAGTTATACACCTGCAATGGTGGAAATTACTAATAGCTATTTACAGAAGTGGAAAGATTTAGGTCAATTAACTTTGTATCCTCAACTGAGAGAATATGCTTTTGATGTAGCTTGTAAATTATTAGTAGGAACAGACATTACTAATGACCATGATTTTCTCAAATTATTTGAAGCATGGTGTCAAGGTTTAGGCGCTTTTCCCATTCGCTTACCTTGGACTACGTTTAGTAAAGCTGTGAAAAGCAGAAAACTGTTATTAGCAAAAATTGACAAGATTATTGTAGAACGTCAAAAACAACCAAGTTTGGAAAATTCAGAAAAAGATGCTTTGGATTTATTGTTAAATGCCAAAGATGAAGATGGTAATAGTTTGAGTATGGATGAAATCAAAGATCAAATTTTAGGATTATTATTTATTGGACATGAAGCTTTAAGTTCTGTACTGTGTTATTTCTGTTTGTTATTAGCACAAAACCCAGAGATTTTAGCAGCAGCAAGACAAGAACAAGAACAAATAAATTTTACAGGTGACCTCACATCTGAACATCTTAAACAAATGACCTACTTAGACCAAATACTCAAGGAAATTTTACGACTTATTCCCCCTATCGGTCATGCTTTTCGTGCAGTAATTAAAAACTGTGAGTTTAATGGTCATTCTATTCCTGAAGGTTGGATGGTATTCTATAATATTTACAAAACCCATCAAGATGAAAATATATATCAAAATCCTCAAAGTTTCGATCCAGACAGGTTTAGTGTAGACAGAAGCGAGGATAAATCTAAACCTTTTAGTTACATTCCCTTTGGTGGAGGAATTAAAGAATGTTTAGGTAAAGAATTTGCTAAGTTAGAAATGAAAATATTTACTGCGTTGCTCTTGCATGGTTATGAATGGGAACTTGTACCAGGACAAAATTTGGATTTAAAAATGATGCCCACACCTCAACCCAGTGATGGTTTAAAGATATTTTTGCGTTCCCTTTAATATGATTTTGTTGCGTTGGGTTGAGAGGATGTTTGGAAAGTCAAAAAAAAGATCAAGCAACGATATTCTGCCAGTTATTCTCCCATATCTTGTTTGTTGATTATGGTTTCAAAAGAAAATAAAGCAAAAAGGAGACGCGGTGTTCTTTTATCTCCTCAAGGACTACAGCGCTTGCAAGAAGCTATATCATCTTGGGAAATTACAGAAAACCAAGGCCAACGCCTCTCATTAGAGGATTTATCATACCACACCAAGCTTTCTGCTAAAACCCTCAGCCGCCTATGGTCTACTAATAAAGGTGTAGACCAAAAAACTTTAAAATTGTGCTTTAACACTTTCAATGTAGAACTTAATGAAGAAGATTACATCTTCCTAAAGGAAGATAATGAAACAAAAATACTGAATTGTTTATCAGAGGGTATCTGTTTACAAACAGAAAGTCCGTCTTTATGGTCATATCCTGATGGAGCAGTACCCTTGGATTCTCCCCTATACATTGAGCGTCAACCGATAGAAGAATTAATGTATCAAGAGGTAACTCAACCAGGTTGTGTAATGAGAATTTTTGCTCCTGGAAAGATGGGTAAAACTTCTTTGATACTGCGTCTTTTGGCTTTTGCAGATGTACAAGGATATCACACTGTAAATTTAAGTTTTTACCAGATAGATGCTGATTGTTTAAGTGACTTAAATAAGTTTTTACGTTCTTTTTGTACACAAATTGCTATCAAACTGGGCATAGATCCCAATCTTAATGATCATTGGGATGAAGATGTGGGTTATAAGTTAACCTGTAGTCTTTACTTCCAATATTATATTCTCCAGCAGATCAATAATCCTCTAGTTTTAGTATTAAGTGAAGTTGAAAGATTTTTTGCATATCCTCAAGTTGCTCAGGAATTTTTTGCTTTGTTGCGTAGTTGGTATGAAGAATCACGACACAATAATTTATGGAAAAATTTGAGGTTAGTAGTTACTTATTCAACAGAACAGTATCTTTGTTTAGATATTAATTACTCTCCGTTTAATATTGGGCGACCTTTCCGTTTACATGAATTTACTCAGGAACAGGTAGAAGAATTAGCTAGACGATATGGGTTAAGGTGGACTGTCGGTAAGGAGTCGGCAAAATTGATATCTTTTATTGGTGGTCATCCAGCACTGACACAACTGACTTTGTATTATCTTCGCTCTGAGGCTATTAGTTTACCAGATTTGATCCAAGAGGCGATCGCCAATGGTGGAATTTATCGCTATCACTTGCAGAAACATTGGGTAAAACTATTAGCCAATCCTGGTTTAATTAGAACATATAATGAAGTTGTTACCGCTAAAGAAAGTCCGGTGATTGATCCTATCCATGCTTATAAACTGGAAAGTTTAGGATTAATTACCTTTGATGGCGATCGGGTATTACCCCGTTGCCAACTTTATCGGGCTTATTTTACCAAGCAACTATCTATTGTTTGTTAGTCCCCATTGCACCAGCAGTTAGTTTAGGGGACTTTGATTAATTTTTCAGAGAAATCTGAATAAAAACTGATATTTCTCAGACATCCTCTAACAACAAACTACACAATTCATCTATTTTTTTACTATTTTGATTAATCATCTCCTGGGAAGCTATTTTTAGCTCACGAATATTGCGTAAAGTTGTCTTATCTATTTCTTCTAGTTCTGTATCTAAAAATGTTTGAAACCGATAATAAGAACTTGTATTTTCTGGATTATCAGATGCAAACAACCGTTCTAATTCTCCAGCCACAACTTCACTACTACCATCAAATATAATATTTAAAAGTGGTCTTCCCCATTGCAAAAGTCCCCAATTTTTGACTTCATTATAAGGATAAACACTTGTTAGTGAACCTGTACCCAACGAAACTATTAAGATATCTTTTGTATCCAGAACCCTATTTGCCTCTCGTTTACTACTAATTTTTGCTTCAGAAATAGCTAACTGGGCTGGATTATTCGCAAAAACTCCCCCATCTACTAAAGTATAAAAACCATTATTATTGTGATCAGTGGTAATGCGATGGGGAGGAAAATAAGTAGGAGTAGCACTGGTGGCTAATGCTGCATCTAAAAGCGAAAATCCTGCACATAAATTGCGACATCTTTGAGATTCTATCTGTTGTTTTTCCCGTTTGTTAGTAAACAATATGGGTATTCTTTGCTCAATATCATAACTGGTGACAAAAACTTCTTTGAGATTATTTTCTATCAGACTATCACCAAAATATTGTTTGAGCATTTCTACTCTGCTGGTAGAAGCATATTTGGGCTGTAAAAATATATCTTCTAAAGGTCCAAGTATTTTTTGAAATAATGGCTCATAAAATATTTCCACTCCATACTCAATAAATAGTTCTGAGAGATCCGCAGCAGTATATTCAGCTTGGGTTAATTTATCAGCATTTTCTGTATCTAATCGGGGTTTAGTTAATCCCAGGGCTAAAATCCCTCCAGTGGAAGTACCAGCAATTAAATCAAATAAACTAAATATCGGTTTTTGCGTGCGCTTTTCAATTTCTGTGAGAACAAGTGCAGGAATCATCCCACGAATACCACCACCATCCAAGGCAAGTATTTTATATTTTTTCCGGTCTGTTTCATTGATATCTTCTGCTAATTGTTCTTGAGATAATATAGGTGCTGTTTGGATATTCAAAATTGCTTCTGGTTGTTTGGTTGTCGTTTCTTCCTCCCCAGTTAATTCTCCCAGAAATGTAATTTGTGTTAAATTCCAAATGGGATTACCATACAAATTTCCTCGATAAAAGTTCCCAGTTTGATTGTTGACAATTGTTCCTTCCCCTTCATCTAATTTCCAATAGGCAAGTAATCCTTCTTCATCCCCAACTATTAGCCCAGAACGAAGGTTCTGAATTTGTTCCCGATTAAATGAATAATTCCAGACACTAATATGGGCTAATTGTCCTGAAAAATATATATTATTGTGTAAAGTTCCTCCCAGAGTGATTGGACTTGTGGCTTTATTTAAAGTAAGACCCGTAAAATATTCTATGTATTGATTATGATCTAGATATACAGTAATATCACCTTGATTGAAAACAACAGCAAAAAAGTGCCATTCCCCAATGGTTAATTCTCCATTGCCCAGAGTTTTGATGAATTTGCTAAATTTTTCATCAATGTAAATATCTAAATTTCCTGTAGGACTAACACCAACTTCAAAATTGTCACTGTGTCTGTCTGAAGAACGGGCAAAAAAGACATTTCTTGTTCCATAGGTAGTAGCTTCTTTGGTAAGATGATGGGGATTAATCCATCCTGAAACTGTAAAACCTGAAATTCCCTCGGACAAAACTGGATCAGGATCATTTCTGCCAAAATCTATGTAATCATGTTGGCCATCAAAGGTTAAAACCCATTGTTCAATCACTTTGTTTTCCACGGAATTTTTATCTCCAATTATTTAGGTTAAAAATGGTAAATAGTTAACATTTGAGCAGAGTTTTTATCTCGAATTAGTAATAGTACATGAGGAGTACAGAGAATATCATTCGCTATGATTTTTTTATTAAAATACCGATAGGACTGATTTGGCTATTTATTTACATAAATTTACAGTATTATACAAATCCCACGTCTTGACGCTACTCTCTTGAATCTCTGGCACAACTAAAGACATGAAAACTGCTGTAAAATTAATAAATTAAAATAATTAATTATTTATTTGTAAAAAGTTAAAATTATTTTATGATTCAACTGGGATTTTCTAGTTAACAGTCTTAACTGTCTACTTAAATGTTTAAAATGTTCTTGCAGTTGATTGCTAAACCTGAGATCATAATTTTTGTTTAGTCAGTATAAGTTTTACAAACCAATTAAAGAGCCAATAATAATGAGTTGAAGTAAACAGAGCATTTTACCTTATAATCGGCTTTGATTGAAAAAATTAAAAAAATAATTAGTAGCAGCTTGAATCTTAATAAAGGATATATAAATATAATGCAGTTAGATCGCCATAGTCAAGTTTTAGCAACTTCAATTAATAAAAGTTTTGCATACCAACAAGAAATAGAAGTTGCTATTCGGTCGAGTTTGACTGTAGATGATTGTGTAGTTATCAAAAGACAAACAAAAAAGCTAAAGGAGGAATTAGTAGCGTATA
>JACCEC010156743.1_pt1 | contig 17375 bp, 13 predicted proteins | sample 7450121 | NCBI WGS metagenome assembly JACCEC01 (sample SAMN15323455, study PRJNA562643) | freshwater metagenome | isolation source: river surface water | place: USA:Blue River Watershed | collected 2017-08-18 | reverse complement strand
GCTGATGACCGCGTCGAATTCGTGCAAACGGTCGGGCAGATCGGCCAAACGCATGACTTGCGCGCCCAGTTGTTGGGCCAAGTGCTCGCCACGCTCTTGGGTGCGGTTGGCCACGGTCATGCTCAAGGGTGATTTGCCGGCAAAGTGGGTGGCGCAGAGCTCGATCATCTCGCCAGCGCCGACAAACAGCACATGGATTTTGCTGAGATCTTCAAACAGTTGACTGGCCAAACGCACCGAAGCGGCCGACATGCTGATGCTGTGCGCCCCGATTTCGGTGGAACTGCGCACCTGTTTGGCCACGGCAAAAGAGCGCTGAAACATTTGATGCAGGGTAGAGCCCAACACACCCACCTCGCGTGCCACGCGCACCGCGTCCTTCATTTGTCCCAAAATTTGTGGTTCGCCCAAGACCATGGAGTCCAAACCACTGGCCACGCTAAACGCGTGACGCGCCGCCTCGTCATCGAGCATGGTGTAGACATGGCCGTGCAAAGCCTCTGGACTGACACCGCCAGATTCGGCGAGCCAGTTCATGGTTTGAGGCAGGGAGATTTCTTGCGAAGCGCAGTAGATTTCGGTGCGGTTGCAAGTGGAGAGGATGGTGGCTTCGGTTTGATCGCCAACGCTGTTGCGCAAGCCGTGCAACACCGGACCCATTTGATCGACGGCAAAGGCAAAGCGCCCCCGCAAATCGAGTGGTGCGGTGGTGTGGTTGAGACCGAGCGCCCAAACAGACATCGTCGAATTATAAAATTTGCCGATGGATGGTTTGTCTCTTATTGTTCACGTCTTGAATTTTTTAGCCCCAGCAGTGGCCGTTTCGGCGTGGATCACCTTGATTTCACCCCTTGTTTGGCGTGGATCCAGGTCCAGAAAAACGTGGAAAGCACGTTTTGTTCTAAACAGCTTGGCTGGCACATCCATGTTGGTCTTGGGCCTGTGGTGGTCGGGACAAGATGGCAAGATGATCAGTTACGCCGCCATGGTGTTGGCTTGTGCCACCAGTCAGTGGTTATTGACCCGGGAAAAGCCTGTTTGAAAGCCCCCTGAGTTAACATTCGTCCACTATTTATGAATGCGCCAACGCCTCTCCATCATTTGACGATGGCTGTCCAAGACGGTCCCCGTTTGCGTGAAATTCCCTACAACTACACCTCTTTTTCCGACCGCGAAATCGTGATTCGCTTGTTGGGTGCCGAGGCATGGTCCATGTTGGAAGCTTTGCGGGCCGAAAGACGCACCGGGCGCTCAGCACGCATGCTGTACGAGGTGTTGGGCGACATTTGGGTGGTGCAGCGCAACCCTTATTTGCAAGACGATTTGCTGGACAACCCCAAGCGTCGCGCCATGTTGGTCGAGGCTTTGCAACATCGTTTGCGCGAGGTGCAATCACGTCGCAACCAAAACGCGGACAACGAACGCGAGGCCTTGGTCGGTCTGTTGATCGACAAAGCCGAGCAAGCCGTCGAGCTGTTTGCCCGTCAATTTGAAGTGGTGGCCAAGTTGCGCCACCGCGCCAAACGTGCTTTGCGTCGCCACACAGCCGTCGACAACATCAAGTTTGACGCCATGAGCCGCGTCACCCATGTCACCGACGCCACCGATTGGCGGGTGGAATACCCCTTCGTGGTGTTGGCCCCCGACACCGAAGCCGAGATGGCCCGATTGGTCAAAGCTTGTATTGAACTTGAATTGACCATCGTCCCGCGTGGTGGCGGCACCGGTTACACCGGCGGCGCGATCCCACTCACCTGGAAAAGCGTGGTCATCAACACCGAAAAACTGCAAGCATTGGGCGCTGTCGAGCATCTCACGTTGCCTGGCTTGAGTCATGCTGTGCCCACGGTGGCCACCGAAGCAGGTGTGGTCACTCAGCGTGTGGCTGATTTGGCTGAAAGTGCGGGTCTGGTGTTCGCAGTCGACCCCACATCCGCCGAGGCATCGTGCATCGGTGGCAACATCGCCATGAACGCCGGTGGCAAAAAGGCGGTGCTTTGGGGCACGGCGTTGGACAACCTGGCCAGCTGGCGCATGGTCACCCCCGATGCGCAGTGGTTGGAGGTGGTGCGCCTCAACCACAACCTGGGCAAGATCCACGACGCTGAGGTGGCGAGTTTCGAGTTGCGTTACTTCGAGGCCGATGGCCACACCCCGGTGCGCACCGAGCGCTTGGACATCCCAGGACACAGTTTCCGCAAAGCAGGTTTGGGCAAGGACGTCACCGACAAGTTCTTAAGTGGCTTGCCGGGCGTGCAAAAAGAAGGCTGTGACGGCCTGATCACCAGCGCACGCTGGATCTTGCACCGCATGCCCAGCCACACCCGCACCGTGTGTCTGGAGTTTTTTGGTCCTGCCCATGAAGCCGTGCCCAGCATCGTCGAGATCAAGGACTACATGTTCGAGGTGGCGCGTCGCAGCGGCACCGTGCTGGCGGGCTTGGAGCATTTGGACAACCGCTATTTGAAAGCGGTGGGTTACACCACCAAGTCCAAGCGCGGCGGTCTGCCCAAGATGGTGTTGTTTGGCGATATTGCCGGGGACGATGCCGACGATGTGGCGCGTGTCACCTCGGAAGTCGTGCGACTCGCCAATGCCCGCAGCGGCGAAGGCTTTGTGGCGGTCAGCCCTGAAGCGCGCAAAAAATTCTGGCTCGATCGCAAACGCACCGCCGCCATCAGCCGCCACACCAACGCCTTCAAGATCAATGAAGACGTGGTCATCCCTTTGCCGCGCATGGCCGAATACACCGACGGCATCGAGCGCATCAACATCGAACTGTCGTTGCGCAACAAAATCGCTTTGTGCGATGCCTTGGACAGCTTGCTGCTGCACGACCACCTGCCCTTGGGCAAGGTCGAGGAGGAGGGTGATGCGCCCTCGCCCGAACTGCTGCAAGAACGCATCGAACAAGCGCGCGCCCACATTGCCCAGGTGCGTGCGCTTTGGCAGTCTTGGTTGAGCCAGGTGGAAAAACTGTTGCTGCCTTTGCAAACCCATGAATTGCGCGCCAGTTGGAAAACCCAACTGCGTCCGCAGTTGCACGACCTGTTCAGCGGTGCCGCGTTTGCGCCCTTGCGGTTGGAGTTTGACGCGGTTCACCAACGCGTCTTGAAAGGTCGTGTCTGGGCTGCTTTGCACATGCATGCCGGGGATGGCAATGTGCACACCAATTTGCCGGTCAACAGCGACGACTACGACATGCTGAAAACCGCGCACGAAGCGGTGGACCGGATCATGGCGCTGGCGCGCTCCTTGGATGGTGTCATTTCAGGCGAGCATGGCATTGGCATCACCAAACTCGAATACCTCAGCGAGAAAGAACTCCAGCCCTTTGCCGACTACAAAGCCCGCATCGACCCGGAGGGTCGTTTCAACAAGGGCAAGTTGCTGAAAAACGCCGACTTGAGCCAAGCCTACACACCCAGTTTTGGTTTGATGGGTCATGAGTCGCTGATCATGCAGCAGTCCGACATCGGTGCCATTTCCGACTCGATCAAAGACTGCTTGCGTTGTGGCAAATGCAAACCCGTTTGTGCCACCCACGTGCCTGGCGCCAATTTGCTCTACAGCCCACGCGACAAAATTTTGGCCACGTCTTTGTTGATAGAAGCCTTTTTGTATGAAGAGCAAACCCGTCGTGGCATCTCCATCAAACACTGGGAAGAGTTTGAAGACGTGTCTGACCACTGCACCGTCTGCCACAAATGCGCCTCGCCATGCCCGGTGAAGATCGACTTTGGCGATGTGACCATGAACATGCGCAACCTGTTGCGCAAAATGGGTCGCCAAAGTTTCAGACCCGCTTCGGCTTTCCAGTCCTGGATGGTTGGCACAGTCAACCCACAAGCCATTCAAGTGGCGCACCAACTCACCCGCTGGGGCATGCAAGCCCAACGCATGGCCAACACCGTTTTCAGCACTTTGGCCCGAAGCCAAACCCAGCACCCGCCCGCCACCGTGGGTGCCGCGCCTGTCAAGGCGCAGGTGATTCACTTTGTCAACAAAAAAATGCCCAAAGGCTTGCCGAACAAAACCGCGCGCGCCTTGCTGGACATTGAAGACCGAGATTACGTGCCCATCATTCGCAACCCGCTGCACACCAGCGCGGACGCTGAAGCCGTGTTTTATTTCCCGGGTTGCGGCTCGGAACGCTTGTTCAGCCAAGTGGGCTTGGCCACCCAAGCCATGTTGTGGCATGCGGGCGTGCAAACCGTGTTGCCACCTGGCTATTTGTGTTGCGGTTATCCGCAACGCGGATCGGGGCAGCAGGACAAGGCCGAGAAAATCATCACCGACAACCGGGTGTTGTTCCACCGCGTGGCCAACACCTTGAACTACCTGGACATCAAAACCGTGGTGGTGAGTTGTGGCACCTGCTTTGACCAGTTGCAAGGCTACGAGTTCGACAAAATTTTCCCCGGCTGCAAAATCGTCGACATCCACGAGTACTTGCTCAGCAAAAACATCAGCCTGCCAGGTGGACAAGCCTATCTGTACCATGATCCTTGTCACAGCCCCATGAAACAGCAGTCCCCCATGAAAACAGTGAAGGCCTTGCTGGGTGAGCAGGTGTTGGAGAGCAAACGCTGCTGCGGTGAAAGTGGCGGTTTGGCTTATTCCCGCCCCGACATTTCCACCCAAATACGTTTTCGCAAAGAGCAGGAAATCTTGGCGGGAGAAGCCCAGTTGCGCGACAAAGGCTGGGTGGCGCCGCAAGACAACGTCAAGGTCTTGACCTCGTGCCCAAGTTGCATGATCGGCCTCAACCGTTTCCAAGACGATTTGCAAAACGGCTTGCTGGAAGCCGACTACATCGTGGTGGAGATGGCCAAACAATTGCTGGGTGACCACTGGATGGCCGACTATGTCCAAGTGGCCAATGCTGGTGGCATTGAACGGGTGCTGGTCTGATGGCTGGACTGCAAGCCAACACCCCCACGCCCACGGACATCGTGTTGCACAACGCGTCCAAGGTGTTGGAAATCGCCTTTGACAATGGCAGTCGATTCCGCATCCCCTTTGAGTTGATGCGGGTGTTCAGCCCATCGGCGGAGGTGCAGGGCCATGGCCCCGGCCAAGAAGTTTTGCAAACCGGCAAGCGCCATGTTGGCATCCTCGCTTTGGAACAAGTGGGTCACTATGCGGTGCAACCCAGCTTCAGCGATGGCCACAACAGTGGCATTTTTTCCTGGGACTACCTGCACCACTTGGGTCAAAACCAAGATGCGTTGTGGGTCCAATACGAACAACGACTGCAAAACGCGGGTGTCGACCGCGATACACCCATGACCGAGCGTGGCGGCTCGGCTTGTCATTCTTAAGGCGCAACATGGCAACCACCGATTTCGGATTCAAGACCGTTGACGAACAAGAAAAAGCCCGTCGCGTGCGTGGCGTGTTCGACTCGGTGGCCTCCAAATACGATGTGATGAACGACCTCATGTCCATGGGCCTGCACCGCGCATGGAAGGCCTACACCGTCATGGTGGCCAACTTGAAGCCCGGCGATCAGGTGTTGGACATCGCTGGCGGTACGGGCGACATGGCGCAAGCATTTGCAGCCAAAGTAGGCAGCACGGGCACCGTGGTGCACACCGACATCAATTTGGCCATGCTGCGCCAAGGCCGCGACCGCCTCACCGACGAGGGCTTGTTGTTGCCCACGACCGTCTGCGATGCCGAGCAACTGCCGTTTCCAGACCAACACTTCAACCTGGTGTGTGTGGCCTTTGGACTTCGCAACATGACCCACAAAGACCGCGCACTGCGTGAGATGGCCCGTGTGCTCAAGCCTGGCGGCAAGCTGTTGGTGTTGGAATTTTCCAAAGTTGCCCCCCCTTTGAGCAAGGTGTACGACTGGTATTCCTTTCAAGTGTTACCCCGTCTGGGCAAAATGGTGGCTGGCGATGATGCCAGTTACCGCTACCTGGCCGAGTCGATTCGCATGCACCCCGATCAGTCCACTTTGAAAGCCCTCATGCAAGAAAGTGGCTTTGCGCATGTGGACATTCACAACCTGTCACTGGGTGTGGTGGCATTGCATGTTGGAATACGCTGTTGATCTTGTTGCAGACTGTTTTATTTGGAGTTGTCATTTCATGAAAATCACAAGTTTTGTTCTGGCATGTTTGGTTCTCTTCTCCAGCTTTCATGCTGAAGCTGCGAGGCGCTTTGGTGGTGGCAAATCGATTGGACAGCAATCCAACAACGTCACGAAACGTGAAGCTGTCAAGCCTGCAACACCTGCTTCGCCCAATGCGACACCCAACGCAACCCCCAACCCTGCGACACCTGCGCCCGCAGCAGCACAGCGTCGTCCTTGGGGTGCCATGATTGGCGGCCTGGCTGCTGGCTTGGGTTTGGCCTGGTTGGCGCACTCACTGGGCTTTGGCGAAGAATTGGGGCAGTTCTTGTTGTTCGGCCTGATCGCTTTGGTGGTGATGATGGTGATTGGTTTTGTCATGCGCCGCCGCGCGCCAAGCGACCCCTATGCTTACGCGGGTGGACATCCCCAAAGCCCCAATGAAATGCGTCAATACAACCCCGCCAAAATTGGCAATGACGCCTCCGCGCGTCCTTGGGAGCAGACCACCACCGCATTTGAAGGCGCTCCAGCCACCGGACGCGCCGCCACGCGCATCGGATCCGCTTTGTTGGGCGCTGGTGGCCAATGGCAAATCCCTGAAGGTTTCGATGTGGCCGGTTTTGTGTCAGCGGCCAAGGCCAATTTCATCAGCCTGCAAGCCGCTTGGGACAAATCGGACATCCCCGCATTACGCGCCATGATGACCGACACCATGTTGGCTGAAATCCAATCCCAACTTGCTGAGCGCGCGCAACTGGTCTCTGGCCCCAACACCACCGAAGTGGTGATGCTGGAAGCGCAGTTGTTGGGCATTGAGGATCTGGGTGAAGGCTACATGGCCAGTGTCGAGTTCTCAGGCATGATTCGTGAAGACATGAACGCAGGTCCGAGCCCATTCCGTGAAGTGTGGAACATGACGCGACCCAAGCAAGGCCAGGTGGGTTGGCTGGTGGCTGGTGTTCAGGCGCTGCAATAACGACACTCATTGATTTCCACTCATGGCCATCGCACCAACACTGCAAGAAATTCCTGCCCAGTTCGCTCAGTTTTTACTTCAGTTCAAACCACCCGCTTGGTTGGTGAACGAGTTGCAAGACAAGTTGGTGATTGTGCTCAACCACGTGCTCGCGCAAGAACCAGCCGCACTGGAGCGTCTGCGCCGACAGCAGGGCAGGCAGATTGCTGTGGCATGGCGTGAGCATCATTTGCAATGGCGCGTCACGCCGGCAGGTTTGCTGGAGCGCGTCAGTGACCAGTCCACAGCCGATCTGCGGATTCAGATCAGTGAAAACTCTCCCATGCAACTGGTGCAAGGCTTGGCCAAAGGTGACAAGCCCGCGATGCGTGTCGAAGGTGATGTGATGCTGGCCAGCGAAATCAACTGGTTGGTCGATCATGTGCGTTGGGACATCGAAGAGGATCTGTCTCGCATCGTAGGTGATGCTGCTGCCCACAAGCTCGTGTCCACGGGCAAGCGTCTGGTGCAAGCCTTGAGCGAGTTTGTTCGCAAATGACGCGCTTGTACCGTGGTGCTTTCATTGTTTGGATTGTTTTGCGATTCGGCTTGGACGAATTGCTGCTGTCAGGTTTCAAACAACCCTGGTTGAAAACACTGAGTCGAGTGCTCACGGTGGGACGCAATTTGTCTGCGCCACGTGGACAGCGATTGCGGCAGGCCTTGGAGCATTTAGGCCCCATTTTTGTCAAGCTGGGACAGGTGTTGTCAACACGTCGAGATTTGTTGCCGAGTGACATCGCTGACGAACTCGCTCTGCTGCAAGACCGCGTCCCGCCTTTTTCTTCCGATGTGGCGGTGGCCTCCATTGAGCGCGCTTTGGGGCGTCGCATTGACGAGGTGTTCAGCGAATTCGACCGCACGCCCGTGGCCAGCGCTTCCATCGCCCAAGTGCATTTCGCCACGCTGCGCAATGGCAAAGGTCATTTGCGCGAGGTGGCGGTCAAGGTGTTGCGCCCTGGCATGCTCAACATCATCGACAAAGATTTGCAACTCATGCACACCATGGCGCGCTGGCTGGATCGTTTGTCTTCGGATGGCAAGCGCCTCAAGCCCCGTGAAGTGGTGGCCGAGTTCGACAAGTATTTGCACGATGAACTGGATTTGGTGCGAGAGGCCTCCAATGCCACACAGTTGCGCCGCAACATGGAAGGCTTGAACCTGGTCTTGATTCCCGAAATGGTTTGGGAATACTGCCACCAAGAAGTGCTGGTCATGCAACGCATGCATGGCTTGCCCATCAGCCAAGTGGACCAACTGCGCAAAGCAGGCGTGGACATTCCCAAATTGGCGCGTGATGGTGTCACCATCTTTTTCACCCAAGTGTTTCGCGATGGTTTTTTCCATGCGGACATGCACCCAGGCAACATCCAGGTCAGCGTGGCACCCGATACCTTTGGTCAATACGTGTCGCTTGATTTCGGCATCGTGGGCACGCTCACCGAGTTTGACAAAGAGTATTTGGCCCAAAACTTCACCGCGTTTTTCAGGCGTGACTACAAACGCGTGGCCGAGTTGCACATTGAATCGGGGTGGGTGCCAGCACACACCCGTGTGGACGAGTTGGAGTCGGCGATTCGATCAGTGTGTGAACCTTATTTCGACAGGCCGCTCAAGGAAATTTCTCTGGGCATGGTGCTGATGCGCTTGTTTCAAACATCGCGTCGCTTCCAGGTGGAAATTCAACCGCAGTTGGTGCTCTTGCAAAAAACCTTGCTCAACATCGAGGGGCTGGGCAGAGAGCTGGATCCAGACTTGGATTTGTGGAGCACTGCCAAGCCATTTTTAGAGAAATGGATGCTTGAGCAAGTGGGCCCCCAACGCCTGTGGCATCAACTCAAGGTGGAAGCACCCCGATTGGCCAAGATGTTGCCTGAGTTACCTCGCTTGGTACACGCCTTTTTACATCGGGACCCTGAGCGTGAACGCCAACAGCTCTTGGATCTGATCCATGCCCAACGCAAAACCAATCAAACCCTGCAAACCATGTTGCTGTTGTCGCTGGGTTTTTTTGCAGGCATTGTGATCGCTGCCTTGCTGGGTTTTTGGAGCCTGTTGGCCTGATCAAGGCAGGGGTTTGAGGGCTGAGCGCCGGGCTTGCCTGGCGGTGTAGATGCCATAAAACACCACAGCCAAAGTGACCACGACCATCAACAAGGTGGCAGCCGCATAAATAGACGGGTTCACACCACGTCGTGCATAACTGAAGATCACCTGCGGCAGCGTGGTGACACCAGGGCCGGACAAAAACTCTGACACCACCACGTCATCGAATGACAAAGTGAAGGTCAGTAACCAAGCGGCCACCAGGGCTTGCGACATGTTGGGCAGGGTGATCAAGAAAAAGACCTGATAGGGGCGACAGCCCAAATCCAGTGCAGCCTCTTCAATGGAGCGGTCCATTTCTTTCAAGCGAGATTGAATCACCACACTGGCATAAGCCATGCCTAAAAGCGCATGGCCCAACACGATGGTGAGCGCTCCGCGCTCGGGCCAACCCATCACACGCTCCATGCCCACAAACAGCAGCAGCAAAGACAAGCCGATGATGACTTCAGGCATGACCAAAGGCGAACTCAGCATGGCATTGAACAAGGTGCGGCCTTTGAACTTGCCGAATCGAATCAAAGCATAGGCCGCCAGGGTGGCCAACACGGTTGCCAAAGTGGCGCTCATGAGCGCGATGTTCAGAGACAGCAAGAACCCTTCGACCAAGCGCGTGTCATTCCAAAGCGCCTGATACCAGCGCCAAGAAAACCCAGTGAACTGGCTGTCTTGCCGGGTGCTGTTGAATGAAAAGACGATCAAAAACAAAAGCGGCATGTAGAAAAAGGCGAACACGCCGCCCAACCACCATTTGCCGAAGTGTTGACGCCAACTGGATTTCATCAAGCCATTTCCTGTTCAGCCTTGCGGGCCACGCGTTGGTTGTACCAAGCCAGCGGCAGCACGACACCCACAATCATCACCACCGACAAAGCGCTGGCGCGAGGCCAGTTGTTGCTGCTGAACATTTCATCCCAAACAACACGGCCGATCATGAGGTTTTCAGCACCACCCAGCAAGGATGGAATGACAAATTCACCCAAGCAGGGAATAAACACCAAGATGGAGCCCGCCACGATGCCAGCCCGACTCAAGGGAACGGTGATCAGCCAAAAACTTTTCCAAGGTGTGGCGCCCAAGTCTTGTGCCGCCTCCAGCAGTCGGTCGTCCAACTTGACCAAGTTGGCATACAGCGGCAACACCATGAATGGCAAATACACATAGGTCATGCCAACCAGCATGGACACATCGTTGTAGAGAAGTTGAATCGGTTCTTGGGTCAAGCCCACGAACATCAGCATGTGGTTGATGATGCCTTGGTCGGCCAATATGCCTTTCCAAGCGTAAACACGCAGTAAAAACGAGGTCCAAAAGGGCAGCATGACCATCAGCAGGAGCAAGGGACGCACCCGCGGTTCGCTCCGGGCTAAAAAGTATGCAAATGGATAACCAAAGAACAAGCACAGGACAGTGGTCCAGAAAGCGTACTTGATCGATAAAAAATAAGACTCGATGTAGAGCGTGTCACCCCAACCTGTATCGGGGTCCAGAATCAAAGATACATAGTGGGAGAGTTTGAGATGCAGGGACAGATGTCCGGCATCGTTTCTGATCAGAGGCGCAAAAGGATCGAGTCCTTCGCCCATGTCGGTCACGCTGATGCGCAACAAAATCAGGAAGGGGACGGCAAAAAACAGCAACAACCAAAACCACGGGACTCCCAGCACAAGCGCCCGTCCGCGCTTGTGCAGGAGTTGCCTGATCAAGGCCTTCACTTACCTTTTTTGAAGCTGGTGTAAACGGCAGTCATGGACTCGCGGGTTGCGTTGCCCAAGGCTGCTGGGGCCACCATCAAGCCCAAATTGGTTTCATCAGGAAACACCGCTTTGTTTTGCGCTGTTTCGGCATCCACATTGGCCAAGCTGGCTTTGTTGGCTGTGGGATAGCCCAATTCGTTGGTCAATGCGGCTGAGACTTCAGGCTTTAAGAAGTAATTGATGAACGCCATGGCGTTGTTGGGGTGCTTGGCGTCCGCAGGCACAGCCAAGGTGTCAAAGAAAATCAAGCCACCTGTTTTGGGCAACAAGGCCTCGATTTCATGGCTGCTGTTGTTTTCTTTGGCGCGTTTGGCAGCGATGTTGATGTCGCCAGCCCATCCCAAGGCCACACAAGCTTTACCACCTGCCAAGTCGTCGATCATGGTGCTGGAGAACAAGCGAATGTCCTTGCGCACCTTGGCCAGCATGTCGCCGGCCGCTTTGTGGTCAGCGGCGTCATCAGAATAGGCATTTTTGCCAATGTAATGCAGAGCAGGTGGCAAGACTTCGGTAGGTGAATCCAAGTAAGCAATGCCACAAGATTTCAGCTTGGCGGTGTAAGTGGGATTGAACACCAGGTCCCAAGCGTTTTCTGGCATCGGTGTGTTGCCCAGCGCTTTGGCAACCTTGGCTTTGTTGATGCCCACGGTCGTGAAGCTCCAAGCCCATGGCAGCACGTGTTCATTGTTGGGATCAACGCCGACGAGTTTTTTCATCAGGTCTGGATCCAGATTTTTGTAATTGGGGATTTGAGCTTTATCAAGCTTCTTGAGCAAGCCTGCTTCAATTTGAGCCTTCACGAACACAGATCCTGGCACCACAATGTCATATCCCGAGTTGCCAGCCACCAATTTGGCTTGCAGGGCTTCGTTGTTTTCAAAAGTTTGGTAATTGACTTTGATGCCTGTTTCTTTTTCAAAGTTTGCAATCATGTCTTGGGCCACATAATCAGGCCAGTTGTAGACATTTAGTACTTTTTCTTCTGCATTGACTGGGGTAGCTGGTGCGACTGCTTTGGGCTCTTCTTTTTTTCCGCAGGCTGCAACTGCAAGCGAAGCCATGACAACCAGTAAAAAGCGTTTATTCATGATGGCAAAAACTCCATAAAAGAAAGTGTGTTGAACCGGGGTGGCAACGCTGTGGAGAGCGTCAGGCGGGTAGTATAGGGACAGATGCAGCAAGGGTCTTTGCATCCGCGATGCGCATCATATAAAAGCTTACAATCTCACGTTTTTGTGCGGTCTTTCATAGAGCGAAAAAACCATGCCAATTTATGCTTATAAATGCGGGTCTTGCGGATTCGCAAAAGATCAACTTCAGAAAATATCCGACCCCGCTCTGACCGAATGCCCCGCCTGCGGTCAGTCGACATTCACCAAGCAAATCACCGCCGCTGGGTTCCAGCTCAAAGGCTCGGGTTGGTACGCCACTGACTTCAAGGGAGGCGCGGGCAGCGGCACCACCAGCAGTCCCGCTGCAGATGGCGCGCCTGCATCTTCCACGGGTACTGCTGACACACCCAGCTCAACTGCCAGCGCAAGTGGCTGTGCCGCGTCCTGCGCCTGCCACTGAATCCAATCATCATGAATCTTCGCAAATACATTTTGGCCGGTTTGTTGGTGTGGCTGCCACTGGCCATCACTTTGTGGGTGTTGAGTTGGTTGGTTGGTGCCATGGATGGCATTTTTGCCAACGTGCTTTTTGGTCTGGGTAGTTTTCTGCCTCAAGAGTTCAACGATTCATTTGCGCATTTGCAAAGCATTCGTGGCTTGGGCGTGTTGTTGGTGTTTTTGGTGCTCGTTCTCACGGGCGCTTTGGCTTCGAATGTGGCCGGACGTTGGATGGTCAAGCAATGGGACAAGTTGTTCACACACATCCCCATCGTCAAATCCATTTACACCAGCGTCAAAAAAGTTTCTGACACTTTGTTTTCCAGCAATGGCAACGCCTTTCGAAAGGCGTTGCTGATTCAATACCCGCGTCAAGGCGCATGGACCATTGCTTTTCAAACAGGCGCACCCACTGGCGAAGTGGCGCAGCACCTGGGCGATGGCTTCATGAGTGTTTACGTCCCCACTACGCCCAACCCCACCAGCGGCTTTTTTTTACTGCTACCCATCGGTGATGTCATTGAGTTGGACATGAGCGTGGACGAGGCCCTGACTTATGTGATTTCCATGGGCGCTGTGTCGCCCAGCGCTTTGCCTTCCTCGGCACCCAACAGATACTGACAGCCCCCATTCAATCAGCGATACAGAAAGTAGAAACAACATGGCGATGCGTACCCATTACTGCGGCTTGGTGACAGAAACCATCCAAGGCGAATCAGTGACTTTGTGTGGATGGGTCAACCGCCGTCGCGACCATGGTGGTGTGATTTTTGTCGACCTGCGTGATCGTGAAGGCTATGTCCAAGTGGTCTGTGACCCTGATCGCCCTGAGATGTTCAAGCTTGCTGAAGAATTGCGCAACGAGTTTTGCATCCAGATCAAAGGTCTTGTCCGCCTACGCCCTGAAGGCACCACCAATGACCAACTCAAGAGCGGCAAAGTGGAAGTCTTGTGCCACGAACTGGTTGTGTTGAACGCTTCGGTCACACCACCATTCCAACTCGATGATGACAACTTGTCGGAAACAACCCGATTGACACACCGCGTGCTTGATTTGCGTCGCCCCTACATGCAGAAAAATCTGATGCTGCGTTACAAAGTGGCCATGGCGGTGCGTCGTTTCTTGGACGACAACGGGTTTGTGGACATTGAAACCCCCATGCTCACCAAGAGCACGCCTGAAGGCGCCAGGGATTATTTGGTGCCCAGCCGTGTGCACGATGGTCATTTCTTTGCACTGCCGCAGTCCCCGCAGTTGTTCAAGCAACTGCTGATGGTGGCTGGGTTTGACCGCTATTACCAGATCACCAAATGTTTCCGCGATGAAGATTTGCGCGCTGATCGGCAGCCCGAATTCACACAGATTGATATCGAGACTTCTTTTTTGACCGAAGAAGAAATTCGCGCCATGTTCCAAGACATGATCAAAGGCGTTTTCACCAATGTGTTGGGCATTGAATTGGGCGACTTCCCTATCATGGCTTATGCCGAAGCCATGCATCGCTTTGGTTCAGACAAACCTGATTTGCGTGTCAAGTTGGAGTTCACCGAACTCACCGACGTCATGGCCGATGTGGATTTCAAGGTGTTCAGTGCCCCTGCCACCACACCTGGTGGTCGCGTTGTGGCACTGCGGGTTCCCAAAGGCGGCGAGATGAGTCGCGGTGAAATCGATGGCTACACCGAATTTGTCAAAATTTATGGTGCCAAAGGCTTGGCCTGGATCAAGGTCAATGAAGTGGCCAAAGGCCGCGACGGTTTGCAATCGCCCATCGTGAAGAACTTGCACGATGCGGCCATCACTGACATCTTGAAACGCACGGGTGCGCAAGACGGGGATTTGATTTTCTTTGGTGCGGACAAAGCCAAAGTCGTCAACGACGCCATTGGCGCATTGCGCCTGAAAATTGGGCACAGCGAGTTTGGTAAAAAACAAGGCCTGCTCGAGAACCGTTGGGCACCACTGTGGGTGGTCGACTTCCCGATGTTCGAATACGACGAAGAAGCACAGCGCTACAACGCCGTTCACCACCCATTCACCGCGCCCAAAGACGGTCACGAGGACTGGATGGTCACCGCTCCCGAAAAGTGCATTGCCAAGGGCTATGACATGGTGCTGAATGGCTGGGAAATTGGTGGTGGATCGGTGCGTATCCACAGAGCCGACGTCCAGCAAAAAGTTTTTGATGCGCTCAAGATCACACCCGAGGAAGCTCAGGTCAAATTTGGTTTCTTGCTCGATGCTTTGCAATACGGCGCGCCACCCCATGGTGGTCTGGCCTTTGGTTTGGACCGCATCGTCACCCTGATGACCGGTGCAGATTCCATCCGAGACGTGATCGCTTTCCCGAAAACCCAGCGTGCCCAATGTTTGCTGACCCAAGCCCCATCGCTGGTCGATGAAAAGCAGCTGCGGGAATTGCACATTCGCTTGCGCAATTTAGAGGCAAACTCCGCCGCTGGTTCGAGCGCTCATAAATGACGCCCATCGTATTCAATTTGATGTTTTTTTCAAATGAATGAATACCAAATAGCAAATGATCGAATTCAATGAATATTTCTAAATGCTAAATTCATTAAATTTGACATAAAAAGAGTTATGAGCGGGCCTAATATGCCCGAATGCACGCCTTTTTTCATTCATTGTTGTTGGCTTTTTCTGAAGCATCAGAGACCGACAAGCGCCAACTGATCCGATTGACTTTGTGTCTGGCCGCTTTGGTCAATTGCTCATTTGCTTTGGTATCGGGTGGTCAACCCAGCCTCGATGGCATTTACCTTGGCGGATTGGTGGCCTTTATCGGTCTGTGGGTCATCAGCTACATGGGGTTGAGCAACAACCTGCTCCTGCAGGGCTTGATTGCCACCTCCATGATCTGCGGCTTGAATGTGTGTCTCGCCACTGGCGGTATTCATTCACCATCACTGATGTGGTTGGTGTTTCTGCCCAATTTGGCTTTGTTCTTTTCGACGCAAAGAGCCACTTTGATATGGGTCGTGTTGCTTGTGTGCATGCTTGTTTTGATATGCATTGCAACCATTGAAAACATGGGCCAGTTGTCAGAGAGCTTGGCAACCCTGCCCAGCACATGGACCGTCCTGAACTTGCTCATGGCCCAGTGCATATTCATGCTGGTGCACTTGATTTATGACGCACAGTACAGAGAAAAATCTGGGCGCATGGCCAAAAGCATGAAGCGTATGAAGCAGGTCAAGAAACATTTGCAGTTGACCGAATCCTATAAAGATCGCTTCATTTCCACTGTCAGCGAAGAACTGCGATCCCCCATGAATGCCATTTTGGGTTACAGCGATGTGTTGGTGGAATTGGCGCAGAAAAGACCCGCATTGGCGGAAACATCACGACACATTCGCAATTCCATCTTGCAGTTGCTCGAGATGACCAACAATATTTTGGATCACGCTCAACTCCATGAAGCCAAGCTCCAACTCCACTTCCGAGCAGTCGCCATTCAGCAGCTCATCAAAGCTGAATGGAGCGGTGTGATGGTGAAAGATAAGGTTCAATTCAGGGTTGAAGTGCAACAAGACATGCCTCAGTGGTTGTGGTGTGATCCGGATCGGTTGAAGCAAATAGTGAATATCTTGGTCAGTAACGCCAAAAAATTCACCCTCCATGGTGAGATTGTTCTCAAATGGAGTTACCAGTCCAAGATCCTGAAAATCGATGTGATCGACACGGGCATTGGCATCAGTGAAGAAGTCAAACAGCATATTTTCAAGCGGTTTGACAAGTCCGATGAAAAAATCAATCGCGAGTTTGGGGGCATAGGACTTGGATTGGCCAATGCACAGGAGTTGACAAAATTGTTCGGTGGAACGATGGGGTTCGCGAGTGAAACCCAAAAGGGATCGCATTTTTGGGTTTGTCTGCCGATCACTGCATACGCCACGAACACCCAACCTTCGCCGATCGATAACGACCTGTCACAACTTGCAAATGCGCGCATCTTGGTGGTGGACGACCATGCAGTCAGCATGATGGTGACCATGCAAACCCTGCGAAAAGCACTGCCAAAGGCTGACTTGATGCATGCATCCAGTGGTGCAAAAGCGATGGAGTTGTTGCGTAAACATCCCATGGACCTGGTATTGATGGACGTGCTGATGCCACACATGGACGGCCCCAACACATGTCGCATGATCAGGGAAGACTTGGGCCTGGGATCGACCCAGTTGGTGATCGTGGGACTGACCTCCAGCACCCACGCCAAAGACAGGGAAAGGTGTTTTGAGTCGGGTATGAACGATGTCATCACCAAGCCCATAGAGCCGCATCATTTCATCAAGGTATTGGCCTCCCAAATGAAACGAAGAAGCGATGCTGGCCAGCCAAAAAGACTCGTGACGAAGGCGATGGCATGACGCCTGTGCGCACATCAGAAATAGACTTACCCCGCAATAACCAAGCGGTACCGATGGCGTTGGACGCAAAATTAGTGAGATTGTCCAAAGCTGAACGCAATCAGCTGTTTGGATTTCCATGGGTGCTGAGTTTGCTGGTGTTGGTGGTGGCCTACTATGCGCCCACGCCAGAGGTGCGTTGGGAAACCATCACAGTCGCAGTCTTATTGCTGTTGTCACCCTTGGCCTATTTGGTCGGTGTGACTCTGAAATGGGTCATTCAATTCACAACTGGCATATGTGCCATTGGCGTTGGTCTGATCTCGATTCAAACGGGTGGCATTCACTCATCACAGATAGCATGGTTGTTGTTGATTCCTGTGATGCCGCTGCGACTGATTTCAGTGCGGGCAGGATTGGGATGGATGGGCTTG
>JACCEC011314397.1_pt1 | contig 17381 bp, 22 predicted proteins | sample 7450121 | NCBI WGS metagenome assembly JACCEC01 (sample SAMN15323455, study PRJNA562643) | freshwater metagenome | isolation source: river surface water | place: USA:Blue River Watershed | collected 2017-08-18 | reverse complement strand
CTTTATTATCCTGACCCTTAAAAATTTGCCAAAGTTCATTCCATTCACTTTCACCAATCTCACGAGCTCGATTAAATACTTTACGATTATGTTCTTTTTCCTCTTCAGTATCCTTATCAACCAATCGTTTTAAATCAGGACTATCAGGAACCGTTTCGAACTCCCAATCGTAAAGATTTAATTTACCGAGTTCTTTTTCAGCCATCTCAATATACAAATCCTGATTGTAGTTTTTGATGAGTTGAATAGCTCTACGCATCTTATCAACTTTCTTAAGACGAGGTGAGTCTATTTCCGAACCATCTTTCTCTAGTCTGTCTGACATATCAGTTAGCGCAGCTTCCATAAACATGAGCATTCCGTGGTGGTCCCACCAATAATGTCGTGATAAACCCTTTCGGAATCTCCAAACATTCCTAATAAAACGGGAAATGTCGTAACGGAAAAACTCATAAGTTTTATACCACCAAGTTTGTCTTCGTATCATTCTTTTAAGACTTTGGGCAAATGTATCTGCGAACTCTATTTTCATAAACGTAAATTATTTCTACAAAGGTAGTAAAAATAAAGCAAATAAAAAAGGGGAGTAGCGATTTCCCCTTTTCTTTGTTACCGAAACAGTAACGGTCCTAAAAGTCCTCCGTTAAGGAGGGTTATTTTTCTTTAATTAACACTAAACATCTCTTAAGATATTCTTTCGCTCTTGGAGATGGGTCATTGTGTTTTAAAACCTTTTCAATGTCTTTAACTAATTCCTCACCATGTTCGTTTTCTTTGTAAAGTTCGATAACTTTATCCATAGCAGATAAACAACCATTGTTTGTTTCGTCAAAGTAGTTCTTTTTTCTGAACTTGTTTAAGTGGTGCATCAAATTGTATGCCAAGTGCTCACCACTATCATTAATGTCTGGATGAAGTCTTAATGTTCTTAACATATCCAAACTATCAATCATTCCGTGAATACCACCATCTCTTTTACGTAGTTTACCAGCATAATCTTTGAAGCTATCTGATGGACCGACGATGTCGTCTAATGGAATAATATTACCTGCAACACATCTTGGTTTGTTAGGCTCTTCCTTTTGTTGAATCTCAGACTGTTCTAAAATGTGTTGTCTGATAATCTGTCTAAGGCGTTTTTCACTAATAATTGCTTTGCTCATAAAAAATCTTTAGCAATAAATATCTAAAATAGTGCAATTATTCAGTCGAAATAATATTTATTATAAAATGTCCGAGAGACATAAAAGTTAAATACCCGTTTATGGACGATGAGAGTCATACGAACTTGGAGAAGCGTTTTAATGGAAAACCTATCCGTGAAATTCTTAATGTTAGGAATGTTCTTCAACCCATTTGGGTTCGATGCCGTCCAATTATATCTTATTTCTCTAACAGGGAGTATCTTATATGCCAATTTAATTTTGTACTTAATCTCGGGATTCTTTTTTGGACTATATTTCTTATTTCGAAAACGCTCTAAGACTCGGTAGTGTCTTTATCTTCGGTAATTGAGTCAGGTAATTGATTTATAACCCACATATCAAACACCAAAAAACCAATCCACCAAATCAAATCTGATATTGGGTATTCCTCAGAATTTGATTTTGTCATAAACAAAAGAATGGTTACCTTAACAGCAACAAATATTTTAACAAATACGATAATAAAGGATAAAAAACTTCTCATTACAATTTAATTTCAAAACGATTTTTCATAATTTCCAACTTATCTTCAGGAACTCCGTGTTGGTTTACACCTCCGTGACGATTTTCAACAATAACCGAAAATACTCGATAACCCCAAGTCTCTGCCATTTTATAATAGGATTCCATCTCCCACTCTTGAGTAAAGGTATTTGATACCACAATCACTTCATTTTGACCTGTAGTATGATTTAATATCATCGCGGTATTCACAGAGTCTTGACACCATTGGTGAGCTTCTCTAAGTTTACTGAAGTCAAACTTATATTCACCATCAACCATAAAATAGTTGTCGGTCTCAAAGTGGGTGCCACCCAAAGTTTTTGCAAATGTGGATTTTCCTGACCCAGGAACTCCGCGAACGAGATAAAGTGTTTTCATATTGCAAATGTAGTGATATTTATTTAAAAAGACAAATTATGGAAGAAAATATGGTTCCCATGTCATTAGTTGAGAGTGTCGATGTTTCAAAAGAACTACAATACCATTTAGATGAGGGTTTATCTTTGTCTGAAAACGTTTTTAGAATCTATTCTGAGAATTATTTTAACTTAATTAATGAAGTAAGAGAGTTATATAACCAAGATTTAATTAAGTTAGGTGAAGAAGACATTTGGATTGTTGAATCTAATTTAGGTGAAAAAGTAATCCTTGAAAATGGGGATGAAATTTGGTTAGACGCTCCGATGTATGAATTTGAAGTTGAGGAAGTTATTTCTGAAGCCAAACACAGAGGTAAAAATGTTAAATTGAATAGTCCTTTTAGAACACCAGGAGGACCTAAGAAATTTGCCGTTTATGTAAAAACACCGAAGGGTACTATTAAAAAAGTTACATTTGGTGACCCTAACTTAAGAGTAAGAAACGCAAATAAAGGTGCCGCAAAATCATTTAGAGCTCGTCATAAGTGTGACCAAAAGAAAGATAGAACAACTGCGGGATATTGGTCTTGTAATGTTTCTAGATACAGAAAAAAATTAGGATTAAAATCGTCAAGTAGTTGGTAATATGGCACATAAGGTATTAAAGAGAATTGTTCAGGCTTATTTAACAAAATTTGCGGAACCCAAAATCAAAGATTTGACTGGGGAGGATATCTCTTTGACCCTTGATGACATTACCAATAATAGATATAAAGAAGTTGTTGTCTTTATTAATACTGACCCAAAAACTACCTTTGATAGTCAGGTTGAGAAGGTTATAAAACATTATGTCTATATGGCGCTTGATTTTGGTGGTGAAGATTCTGTGTCTTCAAGAGTAATCATTAACAAACAGACACCTGTTTGGTATGAAGAGAAGAAACCGTATGATGAGACCATCACCGAAGATAAAAAAGTTAGAGTGTTTACTGAGTCAGTTGAAGACGAGGAACTTAAATGGCACCGAGACAGAGAAGACCGTGTTGTCAAAGTTTTAGAATCTAACAAATGGTTTTTACAAATGGATGACGAATTACCAAAAGAGTTAGTTGTTGGTGAGAGTTACCTTATCCCTCAGGGAACTTACCATAGGGTGATAAAAGGAAAAGGTGACTTAAAGGTCTCCATCACTTTCATTTGAATCAACACCAACCATTTGCTCAATCTGTCGTTTGACCAAAGTTAGAGTTGCGTAAGAGTAAACTTCAAAGTCACTCAAATTTTCTTCAGGGTATTCGTTCAATTGACTATTAACCCACTCTAAGATTTCATCACATTTACACATTTTCAGAACCCTCCACTTCATCTAATAATCGTTTAATTCTAACACGACCTTTCTCACCAATTGGAATTGGGTTACCTTCATCATCAATAGAAACGAATCTAATGTTAGTTCGTAAAATAATTGTTTGATTACCTGTATACACATTATGTGCTCTGGCTTCCATATATAGAGTGACTGAAGTATTACCTAACTTAGATGGTCTACCATAAATTTTAAGTAACTGACCTTCCTTAGCCGGTTTTTCAAAATAACATTTATCAATTGATACCGTGACCATTCTTGGTGTGTCACAAAGTTGCATCGAATATCCCGCAGCCGCTGCGTCAATCCAAGCTAATAATTTTCCACCGAAGAGATTTCCGTGGAACCCTAAGTCGGATTTTTTGATTGGGTGAGTGTTTAAAAGTTCCATAGTTAAAGTATAACGAAACAATTCCTTAAAAAAAAGTATTTATAGGATATGTTGTCAGAAAAACAAATAGAGATTACCAATAAACTATTGTCTAATAAGGTTTTTACTTATAGAGGACCTATGTTCTCAAGTAACTGGGACCAGTTGTCTAGTAATGATGGGGTCGAAATAGATTTTGACTACACCATTAGTTTATCAGGTTATAAACAAATGATTACTATCGGTGAATATATGCACTACCTTAAAGTTGATGTTAATATTATTAAATTAAAAAGTGATTTTATAAAAAGATTAAATGATGGCGATGCGGTAAAACTCATGATAATGAATAGTGATGTGAAATATAAATTACTTGAGGAGATTAAAGATATTTTAATTATATTTGCAGGGACTAATGTTAGAGTCTTATTATCAAGTATCACTGTTGATGATAAAACAAAAGAAAACATCCAAGAAAACATAATAAACGAAAAAAGAATGAGTAGACAAGCCATTAGAGACGTTGTTAGAGATATTGTATATAAAGTTAAAGATAAGAAACCTGGCGACTTTTATTTACCCGAAAATGAGAATGAGGTTTACCACTTCTCAAACCTACCTTTTGACTTTTCAGTTGAGTTAATCTTAAAACTTGACACTGATATTGAAGGTTATAAAACCACTGCGTTTTACTCACCTGAAGATGATGTTATAGAAATGATTATCATCTTTAATCCCAACAAGATTTCAAAACATTATTATAATATGGTTGGTGAGATTAATGAAATTATTGCACACGAATTAGAACATGCTTACCAAGAATATTATGGTGAATTTGACAGAGATTATGATAATGAGGTAGAGGACCCGTATAAATACTATACCCAAGAACACGAAATACCCGCACAATTAAAAGGATTCAAACGTTTAGCCAAATTAAGAAAACAACCCGTAGAAGTTATTGCTAAAAAATGGTTTGACGAACACAAAGACATTCACGGATTAACTGGCACTCAAATTAAAAAGGTGTTGAAGAAGATTTTAAGTTATCAGTTATAATGGGTAAGTTAGATGTTGCAATAAAATATCTTGAAAAGATTAAACACAAGAAAGGTAAATACCTTATCGAGTTTAATAATGCAAATGTAAGAGATGATGAGTGGATTGCGGTTGATTTAAATGTAATACCAACCGAAGATAATACATCTTACATATACGATATATTCTACGATTGTGCCGTTTCTGAAATCGCAGACGAAATAAAAACTCTTATGGGTATTGACGAAGATATTGATATTGATATATTCCAAACCCTATTTAATGGTGAAGAAGTTAGTATTACTGATTACTCAATATCCGATAAGTTTGTTAAACAATTAATGAAAGGTGTTAAACATTATTCAGGAAAATTAACTAGACATATCTACATCAATTATCAAAAGGCGGAAGTTACGTTTATTTGTGATTACGATTTATCTAAGGTTGAACCGAATGAGGATGAAACCGGACTAACATTTTATTATGACGGTAAAGTAACTGATTTTTTAATTAACGGTGTTTCACAAGAAGTAACTGATAAAGACTTTGCCGAGTTTATTTGTAGTTCATTACCATATATATTTGAAAACGAAAGAGTTAGTAGTACTGATGTTGCGTGGAGTTTATTAAATGATGATATGGACGCCAATTATTGTGACTACTACATATATGGTATTTTTTATTACACCGAGTTTTTAGGAATGGAAATAGAACCTCAAAGCCACGATGTTGGTCTTGATTTATTTACATCAAAAATTGATGACTTTGTTAACGGTGATTACTAAATCTCTTAATAAGTTTTGAGAATAGTTCCTTAACAACAATACCTGATACTGTCAATAACCCAAAGGCACCAATTCTCAAAGCCAATTCTTTAGCATCTTTTGAATCAATTGACATATTAACTGCTGAGTTATAAATCAACGGAATTATTGGTATGATAAATGCGTAACTCATTATGTTGGTTACTTTGTGAAGAGTAATATTTAAACTCTCGATGAATTGAATGAATGTTTCTTTAAGTTGAGATGATTTTCTTAAAACAGATGTGAACTCACCCATTAAACCAAGACCCTTAATTTCATTTAGAATCTTAGCAACTAATTTTTTGTTATCAATATAATAAGTTGCGATAATACCCGTTAGAATTAAACTAACTTCCATCTCACTTAAATCAGGAAACTTTCCTTGAATAAACTCATTCAGCGGACCGACAAATCCGCCGATACTCGCACCCCAAGTTATTAAGAATTGTAAATTAAGTCCTATTTGTTCTGAGGTTTGATTAATAACATTTTTGGCGAACTCATAATTTTGTTTCACCATATCACCTACTTCCTTATTTACAGATTCTCGTAATAAGACTCGTTTTTGACTTTCTGTTATTAATATCGTTTTCTTCATCTTAGATAAATATACAAAGGTTATTAAATAATACTAAGATAAAATGAGTTAGCTTCCTCAATAGTATTGTAGTAGTTTCTTTTGACTTCGTTATTCTCTGAATAATCGACCCACCATTGGGTGCCATTAAAATCCATATTTATAAAATGTATCATAATTATAATCCGTATAATGATTTAGTTGCGTTATATGTTTGAGTTATTTCAGTGTCACTTAACATTCTATTATAACACATTACAACACCAATACCACCTTCACTAACCGTACCGGCATATCCACTACCAATAACAATATCCGCCGCGGTAACTAACGCAGTACTACTTCTTGAAACGTAACTATTCGACCAAGAAGCTCCGTTAATACTATAAAACCCCGTTCTGGCGGCACTCGTCTTACCTGTTGACATTTTAATACCAACCATATTCCATCCTGGTGTGTTTAGTCCTACTGTACCAGCATAATCATAGTCACTAACCCTACTATACCAACTCATCGCAGTACTTGTTTCCCATGTTACCGCAATTTCTTGTTCATAAGATGCGTATACGGTACCATTCTTTTGGAAAATAGTGTTTCTTATGTTTCTTGGGTTTGTACCACTATATACCCACATAATGACAGTACAATCACCACCTAAATCAACTAAATTATAGTTTGATGAACATTGCCAATAACCAGACCCGTTAAATTGAAATCCTACCCCTAACCCCAAAGCCGATGTTGATAACAAACTTCCTTGTGAGTTAAATTGTAAACCATTAACCAAATCATACCAAGTTGTACCTCTTGGATTACTAATAGCATTTGCGGGGTCCAAATACATACTAATACCATTGGTATTAATAACTGGTATATCACCACTTAAAACTATTTTATCAGTTTGTGATGCGAAATACGCTAAACACTCTTCTCTTGACGTATAAGACTGACCTGATATTTGATTTGTGATTCTAATAAGTTCATTGGTATTTGCCGCAACCCTAATACTAGGTCCACCATTCGCTTTGTTAATATAAATCGTATAACCACCCACAGGAGGTGTAACACCATTGTAAAACCCTGTATTAGATGTTGGTCCTTTACCAACGTCACCAGTACCGATATAAAAGTTACCCTTTTTTAATGAATTAGATTCTGCGACCGTGTTATATTTAAATAGATTTGGCATTATAAATTATATTTTGACTTTTGTGAATTAAAATTATGAAGAACTTCTTCTTCAGATAATCCTCTATCATAAATAGATAGTGAACCCATATCGAATGGGGTATAACCAACACCACCACTCACTAAACAAGCATCCATATTAACATTCCATCTCGATAGGTTTTCAATAATACCACTTTTAACTTCTTCACTATTGATTGAGATACTATAAGCACCATTAATATTTAAACTAAGTGTGTAATATTTCCATCCCGAAGAAAAACTAATATTCTCAATCTCGTGGTGAATAAAACCTTTTGACCCATCATTTAAGGTGTAATTAACAACAATACTCCAAGTGTTCGGTGACCACGTTTCAAAACGATATAAAAAGTTTAATTGTTCGTCAGTGGTTTGGTCATAACCGAACCATAAAATGTCAGCAGATTTACTAGTTTCAGGTATTCTTAACCAAGAACATACAGTTAATGAATTACTTAAACCTAATGTTGTGTCAGGTATATGAACTCTAAAACCATCGTCAATACCATTAAACGATAAAATACCACCATTTTCAGTTGAAAAACTTGGTTGGTTTGGCGTCGTAATTTTATGATGAGAAGTTTTTGAGCCTAAATTATAGAAGAACTCACCATTATTAGGATTTGAAGGTGAGTAACTTGGGTCAAAATGAAAACACAATGAGTCAGTTACAATTGGTTCATAATCTCTATTGACACAAGTCTTATCAGGTTGATTTGAAAACCAATCTAAACATTCACCTAATGTGGTTAAATCAGAATCTGATAAACTATTTGTTAAGTTAATTAATTCTTCAACACTATTAACAACACGAATACTAGGTCCGTTATCTGACTTACTTTCATAAATCACATACTGACCATTTGAGGGTGTAATACAAGGATAGAACCCTTCGTAAGACATTCCATTTGAACTAACGTAACCTGTGTTGATATGGAAATTACCTAATCTGAGGGTGTTTTGGTCATTATTGGTACTATGTTTAATAATGTTTGACATATTTCTTTTAACTATAAATACTTTAATCATATTTATTAGTATGATTAACCCCAAATTAAAAGAAGGAGATAGAGTTGTTGTTCTACATATGGACGATGACATCAACCCAATCCCTATGGGTACTTCAGGTACTGTATTAAAACATTCAGTTGTTTTTGGTGATGACCAATACTATATTAAATGGGATAATGGTAGTCGACTTTCGTTAATTGACGGAATTGATATGTGGGACTTTGAGGAGAACTACAAAAACAAAAGAAAGAAAAAGATTAATGAAATGACCTCATCGTCTTCTGGTGGTAGATACCGAGTACCCATTGTTTTAGCCCCCCAAGATTGGAATGAGGAACAAATGGGTGCGTTTACGATACCTGTGTCAAAATATCTTAACGCAGATTTAGCGTATGATAGTTATGACAATAAAATGGAACGTTCTAAAAAAGAAATTAGTCAAGGGGAAAGGTTTACGAATAAGAAAATAAAAATGGCTAAAAAAATGTTTAGTCAGAATGATGAGGACGGTAACCCAATAAACGGTTATATTCCTGATGGTAGTATGGAACCTGGTACCCCTAACGAGATTAAAAAAATCGCAAATTTACCAAAATCTGAAAACAAACCAGTTATTAAAAATATTGGTAAAGAAACAAAATTACTTAAGAAAAGTAAAATGGTGGAAAGTATTCTTGAAATGAATATTGATAGTTTTAAGAAAGTAACCAGTGGTAATAATGCCGACGTATTTAAGTACTTTAATGCTAAATTTCTAAGAAAGTATTTATTAACACTTAGAGATTCGGGTGTTACCAATATGTTTGGTGCTGCACCATACCTTTATATGGGCAGAGAAAGACTTGAACACGAATTTAAATACAAAGATATTCCTAACGAAGAAAAGTTTGATGAGTTATTAGATATGGCCGACCAAGCTCAATCAGAGATGGTTCACGGAATTATCAAATATTTGGAAGCTAACGGTAAGGAGGCTGATTTACAACAAATCAATCGTGAATTAAGAAGATTCTCAAGTGCCGTAGTTCAAAACTACATATTACTCGTCTGAGTTAAAGTCAAAATCAAATTCCCATTCCCCATCATCGTTTTTCATTGGGGTCAAAGAAATCTCCAAAAATACCGGATTCTGTTCACCGAAATAACCTCCTTTGATGTTATAATCAAAAAACTCTTCAGCTTCGGACCAAGTCATTCCATCACGTTCTTGTAAGATTGAAATGATTTTATCTTTTGAGTATAAGACTCTACGACCTGAACCGAACTCATCGGTAATCCCCACAATTGCACCCTCAAGGTCCGTTAAAAGAACAGCACCTTCAGCATATTCATCAATATCTAGTTTCATAAATCAAGAATAATAAAATTATTACTACGTATCAACATATTTATAACAAAAACAAAGATATGAACGCGTATTTTTTCAAAATGACTAACGAGGAGAGAACTAACATCCTTGACCAACATAAAGAAATGTATAATGGTTTTGCAACCAATAATGTTACATCAAACATGCAACCTTTGTATGTCCAAGATTTTGCTAACGACAAGGGTGGGGTGACAGTAAATAACAGAGGTGAAGTAACCAATTATAAGAACGTAGGTATTAACGAAGATGTTATGTCAGGTTCAGAGGTAATTCCAACGGAAACTTTTGAAGGTGATGATGAATACTTCATGAGTTTGGGTGAAAAATTAGATATGATTGGTGATGGTGAAGATGATTTACCAAATGGAACCGTTGATGTTGATGATTCAGAATCAGGACTTGAATTTTTAATTTCACCTGAAATGAATGACATGGGAGTTGAGGTTGATGATTTGGATATTGACAATGAAGTTGATTTTGAAGAAATGTTGTTCGGTGGTCATGATTTTGATGATGAGGAAAAAGGTGAAATTGCTTTCCAAATTAAAGAATCGTTAGACATGTTCAACAGAATTAAAAAAGTTCTTTAATTGGACTTTTAAAAAAAACGTGATATTTCTTTGTTATAAACAAATATTATTATAATATGGAAATTAAAGAACTAGTGTCGTTCTACATAAATGATAATACTGAAACTATGGATGTTACATTCAGGTTAAGTATTGATGGGGACGACGAAATTAGAACCGACCAAATTGATTTAGACGTTATCAAATCTTTTGGTTACAATCTTGAGGACTTACGAACTAATAACATTCTTGACATGTATAGTGATGAGGATGAAGACGATGACGACATTTTTGGTGACCTCTTTGATGATATTGAAGACTTTGACTCAGACGAGGTTAAATCTTTCCTAAATGAATATTATTTAATATTCCCCGATAGATTACCAGACGTTGACTTTTTTTAAACGTGACCCCATAATTATATGGGGTTTTTTGTTTTTGATATATTTATAAGTTATGAGAGGTGACGTTGACTATATTATTTCCTTGATGAAGGAGTTTACTTTTAATGAAAAAGAAAGTGAACTTGGTGAACAAGATGATGCTGCCGCAGGAGCTTCTACTGGTGGAGGTGGTGGTGGAACTTACCCTACTGTAACCAAATGGTCTAGTGGTAGAAAATTTGGCCCCACATATAACCCTGAACAAGGTAAGTGGAATGGTAACGGTATTGCTCGAGGTAAGGCAAATACTTTACTATAACCAAAGATATTTATTAAGAAATTAAAATGAGTACACAATTACAATATCAAGGAATTTCTGAAAACATGAAATATGTTTTTACGAATAAAGGTATAGTGCCAACCGTTGATTTTTTTAAGAACGATAAGAAAATCAACATCATCGAGTACTCTTACGAAAACCTAAATATTGCGGTAGACATCTTAAAAGAACACAAAGAAATTTATTATAAATTAGATATGATTTCTCTTGTTGAGTATTCAAACTCATCAAGAAAATTTTTATATGAATTAGTTGAAATATTCAAACCTGAAAACAGTGTTACCCTTATTAAAGAATGGGAAGAACAATTTGGTTCTAAACTATTACTTATCAACGAATCTGTCGACAAATTAATTGTTGAATCCCGAATCAATGAATCATGGGAAAGTATTAAAGTTCTTTTAGAAGCTTGGTACGACCCAACATCTTGGGATTGGAAAGGTGGTGTTGAAAAGGCCGGTAAATGGGTTAAAGACCAAGCAAAAGGAGTTGCTGATTGGACTAAAGACCAAGCAAAACAAATCAAACAGAAAGGTGTTATGGGTTGGGCGGGTGATAAAGTATCATCTGTTTGGAACTCAGTTAAAAGTGCCGTATCTAAAGCGTGGAAATGTTTATCAAATAACTTTGTTGAGTGTTTGATGGAGGGACTTAGAAGTGCCGCGTTTTCGGCGGTGGGTATGGGTGTTATGACCGCAGTTACCTTTATACCAGGTGTTGGTCAAATTGCTGACTATATCGTATTTGGAGCCTTATTAATTTGGGACGTGTATAAAATGTTTAGTGGTAAATATGAAAGTGGTGAGTACCAATGGAGTTTTGCTGACATTATCGTAGATGCCGTTTGTCTTTTATTACCTGCGTTAGGTGCGGGACTTAAAGTTGCTTTAAAAGGAGTTAGAGGTGTTGGTGAAATGGCTGTGTTGGCGGCTAAAGAAGGTAAAGGTGGTATTGTATCTAAGGCGATTGGTCTATTAAAAGGTGGTTTATCTAAAATATTATCATATATCGGTAGAGCCTCTGAATGGATTGGTGAAAAATTAGGGTTAACATGGTTAAAAAATATGGGAACCAAAGCACAAAGTTTTATGTCAAAAACGGTTCAGGAACTAGAGGGTAAGTCGGTTAAGGCTGGTGAAACCATAGTTGCAAAAAAACCATCACTAATACAAAAAGCGGGTGCCAAAATTTCAGATGCTAAACAAGGCGTCAAACAATTTTCAAAAGATTTAAAATTCCTAAAACCAACACCTGTTGTTGCAAAGGCTACTGGTAAAACTATCATGATTACCGCAACATTATGTGCGGCGTTAGGATTAGATGGTTGGTCTTGTCAACACAAAATAGAAAATGGTGAGGTTAGTGCGGAAGATTTAGCCAAAGCCGAATCTGCAATTAAATCAGGTAAATTTAAAGAACAACTAAACCAATTATCAGTTCAAGATGCTGAATCAATTGGATTATTTTAAAAATAAAAAAAATGAATAGAAATTTAATTAACGAAGAAATTGAAAGAGCTAGACTATTGATGGGTTATAGTTCTAAAAAAACATTAACTGAGAATATCGAATTAACAAGTAATGAGGACTACCTTTTAGAAGGTATAGCAAATGCTACTGTTGAAAACTTATTCAAAGACGTAGTTAAGATTGAAGGTAGACAAGGTCTTAAAAGTAGTGTTGAGTCAGCCATAAGAGAATGGGGTGGTATTGCCATCGAAACTGAAAAAGGTGTTTATTATCTATCAAAGGATGCTGATGAGATTATGAATGCTATGGAGAAGGGTACCCTATCATCTATAGCAGAAGCTGGTAAGTTGGCGAAGAGTATGTTTAAAAACGCAGGTTCCGTTGAAATTAAATCTTTAGCTGGAGACGCAATAGTATCCATGGATTCATTCGCTAAAAAATATGGTGGAATGCCAAGGGAACAAATGGTTGAGAGATTAATGGGTAAACCGGGAAATTATACAAGAGCTGAAGCGGAAACACTAGCCAAAAAATTTGAAAAAATTGGTGGTGGGACTAGACCTAATATTGAACCTGAACCTGTTAAACCAGACCCAACACCTGGCGATGATGATTGGTTTATTTGGGATAAGGCGAAAAAATTAAACTGGAAGAAAGGTTTAAAATATTTAGCGGGAGCTGCAGCACTTTATTTCCTTTGGAAATGGTTAACATCAGAAAAGTCTCCTTTCCCTGAGTGTTTACGTAAGAGAGTTGGTACCGCCGATGCTGAAAAAGTTAAGGCTATGGGTATTGAAGCTTTGGTAATTACTAAAACAGGTAATGGTGATATTGACTCTGCGGGTGGAGGTATATTCTATGATGATGGTAAATTTGGTTCAGTTAACGGTAGATACAAAGGAACTTGGGCAGAACAAGATGGTGGAATTGTTATCACTATTGGTGATAAACCTTACGTCTTAGATTGTAACAATATCCCTGTACCACCAGTACCTGTACCACCACCAACACCGGGTAAATGTAAACCATGTAGTTCATTCCCCATGAATAAGTGGTGTAAGAGTGATAAAATCAAAGAAGTGCAAAAGTGTATCGGTACAACACCTGACGGATGTTATGGTCCTAAAACAGAGGCTAAACTAATTGAGAAAGGTTACTCAACAACAATCACTCAAGATGTTTATGATAAAATTATTAAGAATTGTGGTCAATCTGCAACTGATGATACTGGTAATGAAATACCAAATATTGTAACAGGTACAGATGTATAAGAAAATACATGATATTTATTTAAAAAGAAAAAACAATGGAAGACAAAGTTTCAAAATTAGTTAAGAAAATATTAAGTGAACAGGGCGTTGGTAAAGACGGTGTTTCAGATGAAATTGCCGCAAAATTCACAGCTACCAATAGCGGTTTAAAAATGGCTTACCAAGCGGGTTGTTTCCCAAAAGGTTCCGTAGTACATAATTTGGATGGTAACCAAGTTATATTATTCCAAACATCAACTAAAATACCTAATTATCCTTACGCTGTTATGTATGGTCCTAAGGATAATGAAAACACAGGTAATTTGGTATATTACAAACCTGATTTAAAAGAAAAAGACCAAAGAGTTTTCACTTGGTCTTGTGCGGCGTTAAGACAATTAAAGCAAGATTCACTAAATCCTGAACTTACTACCGCTATCACTAATATTAGAACAAATAACCCTAATTTAGAAATTTATTCTTATGGTGATGAGACGTTGGGTACTGATAGAAAGTATAATGGGTCTTGTAAGATAAAGACATTAGATGAGTTCATCAAAGAAAGACCTGATTTACAAAGTATTATGCCTAAGAACACTCAAGTCATGATTTGGCATTGTTCTCAAATACAAGGGGGTTCTAACTCAGCTCAAGTTAAAGCTTGGGAAGAACAAGGGTATAGACGTTGTACAGATTTAGATTTAGTAGATGGTGCAAAATCAGTTGATGTTAAAGATGCTGGTGGTATTAAAATGTGTAAATCTAAACGAGGTACAGGATTAGATAATAACCAAACTTATAAATCTCTTAAAGAGGTTGGTGAAAAAGTTTACAATGGTCAAATTAATAAAGAAAATTGTAGATTACTTGTTGACCTTTACGGTAGTGCAGCGGGACAACAATTACCAATCCCTAAGATTGAATTAGATAACACTATTAAACCTGCGGTTCGTAGTTGTTATGCTGGTAAAGGTGAAGACGGTAAAGACTTAAAACTTGACAATATATTCAGTAAAAAGTTCCAAAAACTTAAAAACGATTTAAATTACATGCCAGCAATCAAAGATAATTATGGTAAAATGATTGACTATAAATTATCTTCAGGTGTTGATGTGAGAGAATCAAAAGATATGTTGTTAAAATCTCTAATTAGAGAAAACTTAATGACTATTAGTGAATCAAAAAAAAAAGTATTAATCGAAGAAAATAAGATTATTACTAATAGATTTTCAGTAATAACTGAAGGTGTTGAAATTAAAACAAAGAAACAAAAATCTAAGATTGTTTCTGATTTAGTTAACGAAGCAATGACATTAAACGGTCAAGGTTTCAACCAAACTTTAATCAATGAGCAATTTTGGGATATGATTAAATCATTCTTTGGTAATACAGGTACAAGTGTTGTACAGATGATTTCTGAAAGAATTGCTCAGGCAATCATTACAACTCTTACACCATTAGATAAAAACGGATGGGTTGCTAATATCATAGTAACGACTATTGGTAACATTCCACCTGCTGATTATGTAAACGGTAAAATATTCTCTTGTGATTACATTAGCGATAAGTTAAGTAAAGGTATTGTTGAAGGTATGGCAAGAAAGATACAAAACGAACAAGGTATGGAAGGTCCAATTTATGACATCATCAGAAACTCTATGGTTGAGATGGCGGAAGACACTTCATTTGGCATGAAAATAGAAACCATGATTGGTGACTTAATCTGTCCTATGTTAAGTGGTGTTAAGGATAAAATGGACAATACTGCTGAAACTCTTAAAGCTAAAGCATTAGCTTAAAGGAACCTTCAGGGTAAAACCTGAAAGGAATAAACCAACAAAAAGAAAGGGGGTATTCCAAATCTATCAAAAAGGTGTCGAGAGACACCTTTTTGGTTTTTTAAGAGAATGACTTTTGGAACCCTGTCCAAATATCACTAATAGACGGATTAATAACATCGGAGAACAATGTTGGTTCGTATGGTCGTCTAATCATCTTCATTCCGGCTTGTTCAGGTGTCTTATCGCCTTTAATCCTATTACACGGAGAACAACACGTCACCAAGTTATTCCAAGAGTTGTCACCACCTTTTGATTTAGGTATTACGTGGTCAATAGTTAGAGACTTTTTACTTCCGCAATAAACACACTCGTGGTTATCTCGTTTAAAAACCCTATTTCGATTAATTTTAAGGTTCTTAACACGATATTTAACATAATTTAACAGACGAATGATGAGTGGTCTAACATGTGTTTCGTATCCACTTAATATTGGTCTATCGTCAGATTTAAGAATCTCGGCTTTACCTTTACTAACAAGCACAAATCCCCTAATAACGGTTGTTACGTTGATAGGTGTGTAGTCAGAATTAAGAACTAATACTTTGTCCATTGATTTATTTTTTTACGTAAGTATAAATAATACATTTCATTAAAAAAAGGGGTGCCAAGTAAAAAAATACCTACCATTAAATATAGACTTACTTATACTTATAGGTATAATAAAAGTAATTATAAGTATATGAGTGGTTTTTTTTCGGTGGTGATACCTACGATGTGGAGAAGTAATAAGATTAGAGAGATGTTACCTAAATATCAATCTTGTGAACTAATTAAAGAAATCATAATAATTGACAATAACCCCCAAAATAAAATGTCATTTGAAGGTGATGATAAGATTATTTATCATACTGAAGGTGAAAATATTTTTGTTAACCCCGCTTGGAACATAGGGTATTCATATTCAAATCACGAACTCGTATTAGTTAATGACGACATCTTAATCGAAGACGTTGAGTCAATTTTAAAAACCATACAAGAATCTGATTTTGACATTGTTGGTGTACAGATGGGGCCAAAAAGTGATTTGATGGGTATTAAAGAAATTAAACACTTCCCCATGAATCATTATGGTTCATTCCTATATGTCAAAAACTATGTTTACATACCCGAACAAATAAAGATATGGTTCGGTGATAACATATTATTTAGTAATAACAAGAAAAAAGGGTTATTGACCAACTGCGGAATTACTTCAAATGAAAGTAAGACTGTTAACGAATTTAGATTTGAAGTTACTGATAACATACTTAAAAGGGATACTCAGTTATATAATGAGATATCAAAAAAACAGGACAAGTATAATATCATTATTAGAACATCGGGTAGAAAAAACTACTTTAAGAACAATATTAGAAGTATTAAACGATTCTACCCTAACGCTAAATTACATATCACCATTGATGACCTTAGTGATTTAGAATACGTTACCGAGTACTTGAATGGTATGGATTATCAATACTATATTATCAATAAAGAAACCGCCAACAGAATTGCTGAAAAGAAAAAACTGAATCGACGTTACTTCCTATACAATTATTACTTCAATGTTGTTAAACCATTCTTAAATGGTTGGTGTCAGTATTTGGACGATGATGATGAAATGTGTATCACCCCAGAATTTAATCGTGAGGAAACAAACACCATTCACCTATACAAAGGTAAGTTAGATTTTAAATTAGTTCCTTCTGAGATTAACTACGGGAAAAAACCGGTGT